>Ga0310344_10000384_pt1 | contig 35208 bp, 33 predicted proteins | sample HC15DNA20200_MG_FD_203801 | JGI IMG/M metagenome (GOLD analysis project Ga0310344, IMG submission 203801) | Marine microbial communities from station ALOHA, North Pacific Subtropical Gyre - HC15-DNA-20-200_MG | ecosystem: Environmental > Aquatic > Marine > Oceanic | place: Pacific Ocean: North...
AAGAATAATACGATATCCGGGCTGCAATGGATTAAACAGTTTCTTGGATAGCAATGTTCCGGATGATTTGTTTTTCCCCACTAATAGGCCCAATGTCAATAAAACTGGACGATTTATATAGTCGGCATTAAGGGCATTAAGGGCATTAAGCTGGCAGTCTAATTGTTTTGGAATTTGAATTTAGGCCTGTAATTAATGAGAGGAGTTGTGAGTTGACTAAGATACTAGTGCTCCATGGTAAAGGTATGGAAATGCGCGGTAAGACAGACACCGATATATTCGGCACAATGACTTTGCCTGAATATGATGAGAAAATAACTAAGTATGCGTCTGACTTGAATGTTGAAGTGGATATTTTCCATTCCAATGATGTGTCCGAAGTGATCTCAAAGGTAAATGAGATGTGTTCAGTTAAAGCGATTAAAGGGATTTTGATAAATCCTGCAGGATTTACCGTTGGGAACCCTACACTGGAGAAAGCCCTGAAAACGGCAGGCGTTGATGTTGTAGAGATACACATGTCCAATCCGGCAAGAAGAGGAAGGATATCCGACATAGCTCCCGTCTGCAGAGGTGTGATTGCGGGAATGGGTATCGAAGGTTATAAATATGGCCTAAAAGCCTTAAAAGAATTTATGTCTAACTGACTTTAGCTGATGCCTTGATTGGAGCATACACCTCGGGTTTTGCTAGTTAGCCAATTCAAGCGGAGACCTGTAAAATTACGACGGTTTCTTTTAACATATATCCGACGATGGCTTGAAACTGGAAGGGGGATTGGTACAGTTAAAATGAGGTATGTGAAAAAATGTATAGTTACAGGGTTATTGTGCGTTGTAGTGGGGCTTCTGTTTTCCGGGTGCAATTCCTTTGAGAATGGATCTCAAGTAGATGGTTCTCGTGTTACCGAGTCGGAAGAGAAACCTCTAACGTGGAACAATCCTCCAGAAATGATGATCGACGAAAATAAAAAGTATCAGGCGAGTTTCGAATTGGAAAAAGGACTCTCCTTTACTATTGAATTATTCGCTAAAGAGGCTCCTGTAACGGTAAATAATTTTGTTTTCTTGGCGAAGCAAGGATATTATGATGGTGTGACATTTCATAGGGTGATACCAGGGTTTATGGCACAAGGAGGAGATCCTTCAGGCACAGGTATGGGCGGCCCAGGTTATGAATTTGATAACGAGATTCATCCGGATTTAAAACATGATTCGCCGGGGACGGTGTCAATGGCTAATGCTGGTAATCGAAATGGATTGGGTACCAACGGAAGTCAGTTTTTCATAACTTTTGTGACTACACCACTTCTTGATGGACATGGGAAGGACTGCAATATTAGAGGAACTTCGTGTCATGCCGTCTTCGGCAGGGTGATAGAAGGCATGGATGTGGTAAACGGTATTTCAATCAGAGATCCTAATACGGCTAAGAGGAAAGGCGATATTATTAGGACAATAAACATTATTGAACGATAAAATGGACCTTTTGGGTTGGTGTCTGTCACTAGGTTAGTACGCGTAACATGAACGTAAAGAATAATTTTATTTGAGGGAGAAGTATGCAATTTGATAGTGCTCCAGCTATGGAAATTTCAGAAGACAAGAATTATAAGGCGATTATTGAAATGGAAAACGGAAGTGAAATAGTCGTCGAATTATTCGCTAAGGAGGCACCTGTAACGGTAAATAATTTTGTTTTCTTAGCGAAGCAAGGATATTATGATGGAGTTACATTTCACAGAGTGATACCAGGGTTTATGGCTCAAGGCGGGGATCCTACAGGTACAGGTACGGGTGGCCCTGGATACAGATTTGATGATGAATTCCATCCTAATTTGAGACATAGCTCTCCAGGGATGTTATCAATGGCAAATGCGGGGGTACAGGCTGGACGAGGGACTAATGGCAGTCAATTTTTTATAACTTTTGTGCCTACTCCTCATTTGGATGATCATCATTCAGTCTTTGGGAAAGTCGTTGATGGTATGGATGTGGTCAATGGAATAACTGTTCGAGATCCTATGTCTTCGTCCAGTCCGGGCGATGCTATGAAGACAGTACGAATAGAAGAAGAATAAGTAATAATCGCCCTTAACATAGTGAGTAGATATCTCAATTTTTTTCGCATGTTAAGGGCGTTAAATCATTAAGGTTAATATTGTTTAATCGTCACCTATTCCTGGTTCCCCGTGGAATGAAGGAGTTGTGAGGTAGCTGAAAAGCTTACCTCGTGTTCCGATCCAAGAACGATCAAACAAAGCGGCGCGTTCGCCTTCGATCAGGGGGCGATTATTGAGGCGAACACTGGGTTCTGTGTGTGAACTCTTTAAGTCCACTCCCAGTTTGTTGAATTTGAAGGTGACTCCTGATAGCTCCTGTACGCCCAGTTCGCTTCCCCGCACGGAGTTCTTGTTGAAGAATGCAGCTAATGTTTTGCGCTTAAGGCTTGAGAAGTCCGCAATGATATCTCCCCTATCGCTATATAGATATCCGTAAGGCTTGGGCCTGTTTAATAACAAAGTGATATACAGAACCAGCCCGATTATTATAACGGTCGGAATACCTATTAATTCCAATAGGCTGGTATCCGAATTTGGCGTTACAGTGAGAGGGGTAGGAGGAGTGGGCTCTGTTTCAGAAGAAGCCACTGGTAAAACAACTGGCACCATAGATGAAATAACAGATGTGTCGGTTGAAAAACTATATTGCTCGCCACCATAATTTGTGTCTAGTCTGAATAAAAAGCTGTAAAGGTCTTCTTGCTTCGCTGTATAAAAAATATCGAATTGCCAGGCGTGCCCTTCATTTACTAGTCTCTGTGGATAAATTTCCAGAACGCCCTCATTGTCATAATTGCTATTCACTTCTACTTGGAAATCTGTTGTTGGAACAGCATATGGTTGACCCTTTACATTCACCTCCCCGGTTGCGATTAAAGTTCTTTCTCCTGGTTTAAGAGACCCACTATGAATGTATTGAACATCTATACTAGGGAAGGCCTGGGTGACAATAATTTCGTTGCTAGTTATGTAATGATTATATTCAGGCCAGTGTAGTTCTAGGTCCAAACTAAATTCAGATTCTTTTCCTAGAGGAGCTATAGTTGTGGAAAAATACCCGTCATTCGGTAGGGCATCTCCAAGTTCACCTCTGTCGTTGAGTGTGTGAATTAATCCTGACCCATTTTCGTCAGTAATTCTTGCTCGTATTTCTACGTTTGCCAGAGAGACCTTTTCAGTCCCTTCGGATACCATAACTACTAGTGGGATTTCTTGATCAAATGGTACATTTGTAGAAGTCATAAGATTCAAACTAAATTTGTTTGCTGAAAAATACCAAGATGAGATAGGCCCTTCAATTGCCCTCATGTCGACAGTCCATTGCCCAGGAGTAGGCTCTACTAATCTCCATATAACTATGTATGGCGTTTCAATTACTGATGATAATACCCTGTCTCCCTCAGACGCTTCAAAACCACTTGGGTTACGTAGCCTAAGGGAACCGTTAGGTTCATTCTTCAAAAACATCACTGTCGTTTGTGTAGTGCCAGGAGCTATATCAAGTGTAGATGTTAGAACTTCATTGCTTGTCAGAGAAGCTTCTCCAAGTTGCGTGAATGTTCCTATGGCATCTTTCATAAGCAGTCCATCCGCAAATATTGTGAAACCTTCCGGAACAGATAAAGGATATATTTGTTCCCCCATGGCTTCAGACGTCATCTCAAAAAACTGGGATGTGTAAGGAGAGGAACCCGGGACTGAAATGCCAATTATGGACCACTGATTCTCTTTGAATTTATCCAGTAGGGTAGATAGTCTGGAAGAAGCCTCTCCAAGAGCCGAGTCTGATTCACCACCGCTAACTACATAAACTATCGAGCCTTTTGCCGCCCGTTTTAGATCAAAAAGTTCATAAGCTGGTACTAGTGAAGTAACAAGGTCAGATTCACGTCCATTTTGAGAAGGACTTAAATTTTCAACCATATTGTTTTTGATGGTTGTAAATTCCGGTGAACCTGCAACTGCCGGTCCATGGACTATCCCGTCGGTTGCATTAATAAATGCGATTTTTTGTCCGTCTTTGAGTGCTTCCAACAGTCCTACAAATGATTTCGTCAAATCGATGTTGTTGTGAGACTCTGTCACAGCATGTTCATCAATCAAAACAACGAACAATTTTTCAGGATTATAACTATCAGAATGGACAACTTGACTACCCAGCGTAAATAAAGCGAAGATTGCAAGTAAAAATGCGAAGGACTTAGTTTTGAGCATCTTCCACCTCCCCGTTGTTAAAGAAGGTACCTATACTGGGTTCTGGCAGTCAATTTGTATTTAGTCCCCGTTTTTGAAATTTCCTGGAATTTTGCAAGTGTGTGAGAAAAGAAAATTTAGGATTATAATCATAACGATGGCAGTTCTAGCCTTTCTGGTTTTTTCTTCATGTAGTTCTGTGCAGCGTGATGCGACAGTCATGACTGTCGAAGACGATATAGAGATATACACCATGGTTGGCAAAATATTGTCAGTAAGTTCGGGTTCCTTTCTAGAGCCTGAATCACTAGAGATTTTGGATGGTGATGGACGAGCTTGGGTTTTCTCAAACATCCGCACCTTAGATGCCAAGTTCAGCGTGTCACATATTAGACAACATATGCTTTTGGGAACCCCTGTTGATGTGACCTATTCCATAAGCAAGGACGGGCTCATTTTAGAATCTATGAGCGATGCTCCTTAGCCGCTTTCCTGTTTTTCTTGGAAGATATCCATAGATAAGTTGTGACCAAGCAAATCGAAGCCACTATTATTAGAAGAAGAATGGTACCTGCTGGACCACTGTTATATCCCATTTCTTGAATATTTAGAGGCGTTGTTGTAGAAAGAGAAGAGCCCTCAGGAGTTTCTATATCTATTTGCAAATGCCAGATGCCTGCACTGCGAAAATTTATATTACCCACGTAAAACTGAGGTTTAGCGGGGTTTTGGATCGCAGGAGATTGATAGGTGGGAGTCCCGTCAGGCTTGTGAGCCACTATCATAACCTTAGCATCGTTAATGGGTGTCTGGTCGCGGGTATAAATGGGCGATACGGAAATATATACCACCCCAATGGTTGGTTTGTGAGGGCGTACCCCAACTATGACTTCGTAATCATCAATTATTTCCGAATGAATTCTTAATGATTCATCGCTACGCTGGGCGTGGACTACTTGGTGTTGCGTTAGCAATACTGTAAGAATGGAAAGTAGCAGTAAAATTCGAATTTTGACGGGTCCTTTCTTATGGTGGTAGCTTCTTTATTGACAAGTAGAGAAACTACACGATACAGCGAGTATCCGACTGGGGTTTATCAAATAGAAAGTCGCAGTGAATACTATAGCAAACTGAGACAAGGAGTGGATTATGGCTGATGGGCGTGAGAAAGCCTATTTTTGGGTAACCTGGCTTACTAAATTGCTAGTTGGAGAAGCTTCTTGCCAGTGGGCAGTTTGGTTCAAGGCAAATCATTTAGCAAATAGTTATAATCAAGTCCCATCTGACTTTGATAGTGCAAAATGGCATATAAACCATACTAATCTACTTGAGAAACAAATTAAGCGTCTGGATAAGGGAGGGGCTTCATTATTCCTAGAAAAGCAAAATGCATTCACGCTTGAAGGCAGAACAGCCATTTTGGGTGGGCGGCCTGATTTGATTACTATCTCAGATGGAACTGGGACCATACTAGATGTGAAAACGGGACAACCCAGTCCGGCCCACGACGTGCAGGTAATGATATATATGTATGCCATTCCCAGAGCGTTACCCCAATTTCAAGGGATTAATTTTGATGGAGTCATTGTTTATTCAGATTATGAAAAAAGAATACCAGCGACCTCGGTAGATGCTAACTTTATAGATAACCTAGGCAGTATGATTACCAAATTGGCCTCCACGACAGCTCCCAGCAGAGTACCTAGTAAATTAGAATGCGGATTTTGTAGCATCACTAAAAGTGATTGTCCGGACAGGATTGAGAAGACAGATCAGTCTGAAAGAAATACGACCGATGACTTCTGAATTGGGTGTACGACGTTTCCCACGTGACAATCCGTAATCATTCATCGGAAATCAGAACGCATGTTGGTGAGTGGTGTTAGTAATTACGGATCAACGTCTCAGTCTGACAATAGCGGTTCATGGTGGGCTCGCCAGGGTTCGAACCTGGGACCAATCGGTTATGAGCCGACCGCTCTACCACTGAGCTACGAGCCCCCAGTGCATTAGCGTAGCTAAATAATCTGTTATATGTCAATAAAATTGTCTTTTGGGAACTGTCGAACTGATGACTTTTAGCAAAGCGGAAGATATAGTAGGGTTTGCTAGCTAAATGTTATGAATGGAAATGTGTTAGATGGCTGTATCAAAAAAGATAAATGAATATATGAAACAGGGTTCATGGATCCGTAGGATGTTTGAGGAGGGTATAACTCTTAAGAAGGAATATGGAGACGAAAACATTTTTGATTTGTCGTTAGGTAATCCTATTATGGAACCGCCGGCGGAATTCATGCAGGCTCTGAGATTTTTTGCAGAGGATCCGCCTTCAGGAATGCATAGATACATGCCCAATGCCGGATACGCGGAAACAAGGGAAGCTGTTGCATCTCAATTATTAACTGAGACTGGTATTGGGTTCTCTTCTGAAAACATCGTGATGACATGTGGGGCAGGTGGGGCCCTTAACGTTGTTTTTAAAACCTTGTTGGATCCCGGAGATGAAATAATCATTTTCGCTCCGTATTTTGTGGAGTACATTTTTTATGCAGATAATCATGGTGGTGTTTGTAAAGTAGTTATGCCAGATGAGAAATATCTGCCAGACATGGTTGATTTAAGAGATTCAATAACTCCACAAACACGCGGGGTGCTTATAAACTCTCCGAATAATCCTTCAGGGGTGTTGTATGGAAATGACGTGATTACTGAAATGGTATCTGTAATCCGAGAGAAGGAAATGGAATATGGTACGGAAATTTATCTAATTAGTGATGAACCGTATAGGAAGATACTATTTGATGGTTTGGAATATCCACATATATTTGATTATCATGAGAGAAGTATAGTTGCTACTTCGCATTCTAAGGATTTGGCTTTACCAGGAGAGCGAATCGGTTATATAGCCACTAATCCTGAAGATAGTGGGGTATCAGAATTGGTCGATGGATTAGTGTTTTGCAACCGAACGTTGGGCTATGTTAACGCGCCTGCCCTTATGCAGAGGATAGTAAGTAGGCTTCAAGCGGTAACTATAGATGTTGACGCCTATGAGAGAAAAAGGGATTTTTTGTACGGAGCACTTACGGGACTAGGGTATTCTTTGGTAAGACCACAAGGGGCATTTTATATGTTCCCGAAATCTCCTATTCAGGACGACGTGTCTTTTGTTGCCAAGCTTCAGGAGCATAAAGTGTTAGTTGTGCCAGGTAGAGGATTTGGACTAGAAGGGCATTTCAGAATATCATATTGTGTGGATGATCGGACTTTGGAGGGATCAATATCTGGTTTTCGGAAAGCAATAGAATATTATAATTAAATTTCTACATGCTTCAGGCCTGACCCTGTAATAGGGATTAGTACTCGATCTTTTGGTTTTATATATCCCGACTGAACTAATAATTCTACTCCTGCGACTGCCGCTGCTGAAGTAGGCTCTAGGTCTAGGCCTTCTACGGATGGGAGTATTTTATGCCATTTGACTATCGAATCTTCACTTACAGATATCGCTTGCCCTCCTGTGCTTTCGAGAGCACATAGAACTTGGTGGATTCGTGGTGGCTCACTCACAGCTATGCCCCCGGCAATAGTTGGTTTTGAAAGTTGGTCAGTTATTTTTGTTAGACTTTTGAACGCCCTCACTATTGGGTTCACATTTTCTGACTGAACACAATGAATTCGAGGTAGAAACTGCTTAGGTAGTATATTCAAATCGTCATGCAAGCTTTTCATAATGCCTAGAAGTAGCGCACCGTTGCCAACTGGTATAACAATATGGTCAGGTAACTTCCCACGCAGTTGAGCAACGAGTTCTCTTAAGAAACTGGTATTGCCTTCTATGAAATATGGACTCAGGCTGTGAGAAAGGTATGGGATATGATTGGTTTTTGCGAATTTCATGGCAGCTTTTGTGGTTTCATTTCTCGAGCCTTCTATTAAGTGGCACGTTGCTCCGTATATCTTTATCTGTTCGATTTTGGGTTGGGGAGTACTGGAAGGTGCAAAAATGTGCGCTTTGATGTTTGCCTTTGCAGCGTAGGCGGCCACTGATGCCCCCGCGTTACCTGAGGAATCTTCAACCAAATTGGTAACGCCATGTTCCTTAGCCATGGTCAACATCATAGAAGAGCCTCGGTCCTTGAATGATCCCGTAGGATTCATGAATTCTAATTTAGCGAAGAGATTGTCTAGACCGATTACATCCCCCACTTTTAATAGATGCACGACGGGGGTGTTCCCCTCGCCAAGCGTTATTATCTCAGTTTCGTTATGGACTGGAGTTAGAGATTCTATTCCAGTGGGATGTCCAGACTCTTTATCAGTGTATTTAACTTGCAGAGGAGCACTACATTGTAGACAAGATAAATTGATCGCATCATCGAGTTGCAGATGCCCACAATTGATACATTCTAACTGGGTGTGGCTCATGATTTTCTTTCGCTGTCAAGACTACGCCTGAAGACGTAAGTTATAAGTTATGGTTTTGCGATACCGACCACTTTAGCACATTTTGATAGACGTTCGACTTGCCTAAATATTAGCAGTATGTGGCTCTTGTATATTCTATTTTATATAAGGCGAGTCTAAAATAGATTCTACGACTTCACTTGGAGGATATGATTCCAGAGTCCCTATTTTCGTTGTAGAAAGAGATGCGCAACTAATCGCTGCAGCTATTGATTCAGATATTGTTATCCCCTTTAGGAATGCGCCGACTAGAATCCCGCAGAAGAGATCTCCAGCGCCTGATGTGTCAACCACTTCGGTTTTTGGTACTTCAAATTTCTCAAGGACATCTCCCGAATAGTGAAGAACACTTTCTTTTGAACGCGTAACTATTATGTGCTTAACATTTGGTTGATATAAGGCCTGCATGCCTTTAAGTACGTCTCTTTCTCTAGTTAAGCGACAAAATTCATGTTCATTAAGTACAATAATGTCAATTAATTGCCACAATGAATCATATTCGAACTGAATGGGCGAAGGGTTGACTATAGTGGTCATGTTTAGCTTTTTAGAATTTAACAATATTTGATGCGTGGCTTCATAGTTGAGATTCCCTTGGAGCAACACATAGTCAGAAGAAGTACCTCTCACTAAATGTTTGTCTAAAAGGTCTATATCCAATTTGGAAATACATTCTTTTGAAGTGACTATCGCATTTTCTCCATCAGAGTTCACTATGATGACTGATTGGTCGGAGGCACCCGAATGCTTATACAAATGTAGTTTCATCTCTTCCTGCATTAAAACATTTTCTATAGTCTGGCCCTGATGGTCGGTTCCGATTGAGGAAATAAAATCAACTTCAATACCACATCGTGCTATAGCGACGGCCTGATTAACACCTTTGCCACCGATGCTTTCTTTTGTTGAGAAGGACAATATGGATTCGCCAAATTTCAAAGACTCATTGGTTAAGAAGGTTTTATCAATTGTTGAGTTACCTATCACAAAACACTTTGTCATATTTGCAGCTCCCGTTGTTATTCTGTTAAGGGATATGGGATGTTATGGAAGTCTGATTCAGCAGATAGAACGTTCCGGAATAATGCCTTTAAATGCCGCGTGTCTACATGTTCATTTTGGAGTTCGTTCATTATTGTTTTTCCAAGCCAGGCACGGTGAGTTAAAAATTCGTGAGTGCGATGCATATCTATCCAGCTTTGTCTGCTTTCTGATAATGATGTAGCGGTCACTGGCATAGCACACCAAGTGGAGTAGAGACTTTCTGCAGCATAAAACGCGACCAATAATTCGGTGAAGCTTCCATGAGAAGTAAGACCTTGAAAAATTATCTTAAGTTCAGAATCGTAAGATGGATTTTCTTTTGATATAAATTCTTGGTTAATTTCATTCTCTTCAACGTGTTGAAAAAAAATAAATTGCTCATGAGTCAGACCATATAGTGCTCTACTTAGTTCTCGGATGTGCTCTAGATTTGTTGTTCTACTAATGGCAGCTCCGTAACTTTGTGCAGCCGTCTTAACGAAATCAAACTCTAGTTTCAGATAACTAAAGTAGCTGTTTGCAGTTAAATTGCCTGAAAGAAAATCTTTGAAAAAGCGGTGTTCAGAAACTTTTTTCAACAAATCTTCCTTTTCCCATAAGGCTGAAAAATTATCCATCTTCCGAGACTCCTTTGAGATCAAGTGTGTGAAACGGTAATATATCATTAAATACCAGACTTGATTTCGCGGAATAATTTCCGTATACGGTGATAAGACATATGACACCCACAGAACCTGCTGAACAATACTACGACCTTTCGAAAATAAGAACAGGATCTAGAAAATTATTTGATTTTGTCTCCCAAGGTCATTCTAAGCACTTTCAAGTTGATCAGTCACGGTTATTGCCCACAGCCTCTTATATCGCGGATGTCATAAAAGAAAATTATCCGGATCTTCTGATTCCTATTCATTCAAGAATCCGACATTTCCCTACCGCTTATCTTGATTTGTATAATGCTGATCTTGAAGCGGAAAATATTGAAAAACTAAGAAGGCAATTTGAGTTGATAATCACCTCCGTACTACTAGACGGAGGTGCTGGCCCTAGATGGCAATACTACGACAAAAAAACAAAAACTTATCTTTCAAGATCTGAAGGACTCGCGGTAGCTTCATTTAACTGTTACTGGAATGGTATTTATTCGCCTCGATCTGACAATCCGTTTTATGTGGACGGTGATGTTATAAATTCTTTGACTGAACAAGAATTATATTCCCAGTTTCAAATTAGCGACGGTAATGCACTTGTTGGGTTTTCAAGTAGGATCAAATTGTTAAAAGATCTAGGTATTGCAATTAAATCATCCCAATCTTTTTTTCACAATGGTTCATTCAGACTCGGGCATTTGGCAGACGAAATTTTGTCCCTAGCTTCAGACAATATAATTTCAATGTCAGTCCTTTTCGAAATCTTGACTACTAATTTGGCTAAGTTGTGGGTAAGAGAGGATTTGCCAAAAGGGGTCGCCGGAGATATTTGGCACCATACGGCTTTGGAATCCTCAACAAATCCGTTGGGTTTGATTCCTTTTCATAAGATTTTACAGTGGCTAACGTATTCTTTGTTGGAGCCATTGGAGAATTTTGGGATAACGGTGGTCGACAAGACAAAACTAACAGGGTTACCTGAATATAGAAATGGAGGCCTGCTGGTCGACATGGATGTCCTAAGAGTGATAACCATGCCACCAATACAAGAAACGCTTGATATTTCATCAGAATTAGTGGTCGAATGGCGAGCTTTAACTATTACCATATTGGATAAATTAAAACCGATTGTAGAAACTTGTTTAGCGATTGATCAGCCCATAGATCTTAGTATGGGACAATTTCTTCAAGGAGGCAGTTGGTCGGCAGGAAGAAAGCTTGCCCGAGAACTAAGAGCCGATGGAGGTCCACCCTTCAAAGTAAAATTGGATGGGATTGTTTTCTAAATATTTACGAAATTGTCAGTAACTAAATTCGGAACTTGAAAACCTATACAAATATAGTGAGTCTTTAGTCATCTATTAAAAGCATTAAATATACAGATGATATATATGAGGTTATGCTGTGAATGTTCAAGGAAGGCGACTGGTAGATCCATTTAATGATTTTTGGGATGAGTTTGGGAGTACTATAAATATTCCGGCAGAGATTATTGAAACTGGAGGGAGACAGGTTTTTGGGGATAAAAGCTACGAGGATAAATTTCCTGAATTACCTGATTGGGCTGATCTTCCTGATGACGATTTCGCATATCATGTTGCCCACGAACTTTATCATGTATACCTTCGCCAAATGGGATTTCCAAGGGCTGTACGTGGGGAAATATATGGTCCGGATTCTGCAGAAGCACGGATAGGCGCTGATATTGAAGAATTGTTGACTCATGTGCCCTTAGAACGCAAATTAAAAGAAATGGGATTTAGATGGGAACGAATAAAACAGCGTCTCTTCGATTCGGCTTTAAGTGGGATTATAAAAAGTCCGGCTCCAGATTACGGTAGCCCATGGTTTTTTACTTGGGCTATCAGATATTGCCAGTTAAGTTTAGAACTAAGTTACGAAGATTGGGAAAAGATTCACAACGCTATTAAGGGTCGGGCACCTAGTGTTTCTAAATTAGGACAGGAAGTATCGGATGTTCTTGCATCTATTAATCTGGATAGCCAGAAAGATTTTGTTCAAGGTATGGTGAAAATTAGGGACACCTTAGGTTTGAAAATCAATGACGTTTTACTAGTTTTGGATCCAGTTACTGGGGAAATTCTGTAACAGTCTAATCCCTATGTAAGCTTTCCTCAAAACCTGTCACATACAAAACTTTATATTTAGTTTATATGCTGCTATTCTGAATAGAACACGGGCATATAAATTCCTAAGCATCTCAGTTGGCAGTCTAGTTCTGGGTGAATTGTGATTGCTCGGAATGGATGGCAAACAGTAGATTGGATCTGGGTGATTTACTTTAATCTGAAGGGGGACGTGCTTGATGGGTGGTAGTTCGTCCCATCACGATAAAAATACGCATGATGTTGGGGAGAAATCTGACGACAATCATGATTCAACATCCGAAGGTATTTCTGGAAGGAAGCCAAAAAGAGATCTCACTAAGGGTAGCATAAGGAAGAATCTCTGGCATCTCGGTTGGCCTCAGATGGCCGAGAGTTTTCTCAGCGTTGTAGATCAGCTCGCAGATCTACTTTGGGCCGGTAAAATAGGGTTTCAGGCTATGGCTGGGATGGGGGTTTCCCAAGCATATCTTACAACTGTTATTCAGGCCCGCATTGGATTTGATTCGAGTATGCGAGCAATGATTTCACGGGCTGTTGGTGCTCGAAACATTCCCTATGCAAATCATGTATTGATGCAGTCACTGACACTCACAACTCTCTTAGCCATTTTTGTGATTGTATTGGGACTGTTGTTTACAGAATTTTTACTAGGTCTCACGGGATTAAGTGAGGCTGTGGTTGAACAGGCTTCCGGGTATATGCGCCTGCAAATTGTCGCCTTGATGATTCTTAGTTTTCAGAGACTGACTGGTGGAGCTCTGCAGGCTTCAGGGGATAGCTTGACTCCATTAAGAGCTGCCTTCGCGACAAGAATGTTTCATTTGCTGCTCAGTCCATTGTTAATGTTTGGTTGGATAGGTTTTCCTGAGTTAGGTCTGAGCGGGGCCGGACTAGCACGGGTAGTGGCTGAGGTGATAGGTACGGCTATGAATTTCCATGCTTTGTCAGGTAGTAGGACGGAACTCAGTATCACTTTGAGAGATTACCGCCTGGATTGGCCTCTGATGAAGAATATCATTAATGTAGGTATTCCAGCGTCAATTACCAGTATGCAAGCAGGGCTCTCCCAATTAGTTGTAGTTGGAATTGCCGTTCAATTTGGTGAAGCAGCAGTTGCAGTATTTGCCTTTATTCGTCGTGCGGACAATATAGTTAATCATAGCTCTAGGGGATTCGGCAGGGCTGCGGGGGCTTTAGCAGCGCATAACCTTAGTATTAATCTGGTAGGCAGAGCTAAGTCTACTTTCCTGTGGGCTCTCGTTTACGTGACAGGTATAACTACTCCTATCATATTTGGATTTTTGCTATTCCCTGAGTTTTTATTATCGGTTTTTAATGAAGATACTGCCTTCATTGAGATTGGCGTAGGGTGGTTAACTCTGGCAGCTTTCGGATATCTTGCCATGTCCCCGGTACAGGTTTTCACCCAGGGTTTTAATACTTCAGGGGCTACATTAGTCCCTATGTTGATTACTGTATTGACTACGTGGGCTATTGAAATACCTCTATCTTATGGGCTAGCGATGATGACTCCTTTAGGGCATTTGGGGATTCCTTGTGCGATTGTAATAGCTATGTTTATAAGGCTTATTCTGTTTACATGGTATTATTTTACAGGTAAATGGCAGCGCACCGGCTTAATTTAGAAACTTTGGTCCTTTTGAGCGATGTGGGCTGTATTAAATACATATATTAAATTTAATAGAGTAGTTAAAGAATGAGAAGTAAACTTTCTTGGTATAGGGATTGGATTTTACTTTCCACAATACCTACCGTATTTATTTTAGATCAAATAACAAAGTTATTGGTGAAGAGTAATTTCTATCTGGGACAATCATGGCCTGCAGAAGGTTTCCTCAGGCTTACGTATGTCACTAATACTGGAACTGCATTTGGCCTGTTAAGGCATCAGACAACTTTTCTCATTTTCGCTTCTTTGGTAGCTGTAGGATTTCTGGTCTATATTTACAGGGCCAAGGCTGTGAATATGCCAATACTGAGACTTTCTATAGGTCTGCAACTAGGTGGCGCATCGGGAAACATTTTAGACAGGATAGTATATGGATCGGTCATAGACTTTTTTGACGTAGGTTGGTGGCCGGTATTCAACATAGCCGATTCTTCTATTGTAGTCGGCATGGTGATCATGATTACGACTCTTTTGTTTTTTGAAGAAAAATCATCTTCACATGAAAGGCAGGCTGAAAGTAATGGAGAGCCTGACGTTATTTGAAAGGTATGGAGAGACAATTTAAAGCAGAATCTGCAGGGGAAAGGTTAGATAAATTTCTAGACAGAAAATGTGAAGACCTTTCTAGAGCGCGCTTGCAACAACTCATTTCGCAAGGTTTGATTACTCTGGACGATAGGGAAACTAAGGCTTCAACTAGACTTAGGGAAGGTCAGCTAATCCAAGTATTTGTCCCCGCTCCCGTTCCCAGTCAATTAAAGCCTCAACGTATGGATTTGGACATTGTCCATGAAGATTCAGATATATTGGTTATTAATAAACGTGCTGGTCTGGTAGTGCATCCTTCTGCTGGTCATCCCGATCATACGTTGGTAAATGGAGTATTGGCATTGTGTCCCGATATAGGAGATATTGGTGGGACACTGCGCCCAGGTATAGTACACCGATTAGATAAGGACACGTCCGGATTAATTGTAGTTGCAAAGAATCAAAATGCGCATGTTTATTTATCAGAACAAATACAAGCTCGAACCGTCGTTAAGTGTTATTTGACTCTTTTACAAGGTAAACTCAGTCCTGAAGAGGCAATTATAGATGCGCCCATAGGGAGAGATCCTGGGAATCGTAAGAGAATGGCAGTCGTCGAAAACGGTCGGAGAGCGATAACTAAATATAAAGTAATTGATTATATAGAAGAATATAGTTATGTAGATGTGACGCTGGTGACAGGGCGAACTCATCAGATCAGGGTTCATTTTGCGTCATTGAATCGCCCAGTCGTTGGAGACGAATTGTATAATGCTCGGGCATATGGTGTGGAGCGCCAATTTTTGCATGCCTCGAGACTTGGGTTTAAGCTCCCTAGTTCAGGGGAATACAAAGAATTCGCAAGTGAATTACCCTCAGATTTACAGTCTTACATGGACTCTATAATGTAGTTTACACGTGGCTAAATTTTGAGTGATTTGACTGCATTGAACAATAGTAGTGGAGAAACACGAATGTTAGAATGCAGCGGGAGAGTCAGCTAACAATGTCTGCACGAATACGGCTTCGCTATGCACCGAGTCCCACCGGTGATCCGCATGTGGGTAACATACGTACCGCCATATATGACTGGCTTTATGCAAGACATTTTGATGGCGAGTTTGTGCTACGGATCGAAGATACCGACCAAAATCGCAAACAAGTCGGGGCAGAAGAGATTCAACTGGAAGCTTTGAAATGGCTTGGCTTGGATTGGGATGAAGGTCCTGACAAAGGTGGGCCTTACGGTCCATACCGTCAATCAGAGCGGTTAGAATATTATGACACATATGCGAGTCAATTGATTGATTCGGGACATGCGTACAGGTGTTATTGTACTCAAGAACGTCTGGCTGATATTAGAAAATTGCAAATCGCCAATAAAGATAATCCTGGATATGACCGGTACTGTAGAGATGTGGATAATTCAGATGCGACGAACCAAAACGACAGTCTTAGTGTGGTACGTTTTAAAATGCCGCTGAGTGGAGTGTCTATACTTCATGATCTGGTCAGGGGTGAGGTTAAATTTCAAAATCATCTCGTTGATGATTTTGTAATTGTTAAATCTGATGGCTTTCCTACTTATCATTTTGCAAGTGTGGTTGATGATCATTTGATGGAAATTAGCCATGTATTTAGAGGTGAGGATTGGTTGTCCAGTGCTCCTCGACATTTAAATTTATACGATTCGCTAGGATGGAATCCTCCAGAATTTGCACATCTGCCCAATATTCTCGCTCCTGATAAATCTAAATTAAGCAAGCGGCACGGGGCTACTTCGATTACTGAGTATCGGGAACAAGGCTATCTTCCACATTCGATGGTAAATTTTCTGACTTTGTTGGGCTGGTCGCTAGACGATAAAAGTGAATTATTTAGTCAAGAAGACTTGGTACGTGAGTTTTCAATAGAGAGGGTTTCCAGATCAGGAGCAGTTTTTGACGTAACCAAACTGGACTGGATGAACGGCCATTATATACGCGATATGGATGCAGGCGACCTCGCACGTGAGATATATAGCTATTGGTTGGACCATCCTCCACTTTTGGGTGGTAATTCGCCGAATGAGGAATTTACTTTAAATATAGTACCTTTGGTACAAGAACGTTTGAAGAAACTAGTGGATGCGGCGCCGCTAGTCTCCTTCTTGCTGCAAGATGAAGTTGATTTGTCTGATGTCAATTTCATTCAGAAGGGGATGGATGCGGAAAGTACCAAAGTTACTTTGGAGAGAATTTATAAAGCTATAAACAACATGGGAAGCTTTGATGCCGCCAATCTAGATGCTTTATTGAGACCTATGGCCGGTGAATTAGGATTAAAGGTAGGACAATTATTTGGATTGCTGCGATTGGTAACCACAGGCCTGGATGTGGCGCCACCGCTTTTTGAAACGATGGAAGTTATGGGAAAGGAACGTACTATATCTTCTATTGAAACAGCCTTGAATAGTTTTTAAATCAGCTGATTTAACCAGCGTTAAACAGAGGAACAAAACATTATGTCTTTGAAGGATCAATTAACTAGTGAACTAAGAAAAGCTATGAAAGAGGGTGATGTCGAGAAACGTTCGACCATGAGATTCTTGCTTGCCGCTTTACATAATGAAGAGATCGCGTTGCAAAAGGAACTAGATGGCGTTGAGGAATTGCAAGTGCTTAACAAGCAAGCTCAGCAACGACGTGACTCTATAGAAGCATATGATCAAGCAGGGAGAGCGGATCTTTCTGCGAAAGAAACAGTAGAGCTTGAGATAATAAAGCAATATTTACCAGATCCTTTGTCGATTGAAGAGATTGATTCCCTTATAGATGCGGCCATTATGGAAGTCAGTGCATCCAGCTCTAAGGATATGGGGAAGGTGATGGGGAAATTAATGCCCCAAATTAGAGGGAGAGCTGATGGTAAGGAAGTCAGTGAAAAAGTAAGACATATTCTAGGAGAAGGATAGAATTGAAATTTGGAGTGGTAGTTTTTCCTGGCACTTGGAGTGACGTAGATTGTTATGAGGTGATAGATCAAGTGCTGAAGTACCCGGTACAGTATGTTTGGCATAATGAAACCGATCTCTCAGATTACGACTGCATTATATTGCCGGGTGGATTTTCATATGGAGACTTTCTCAGACCAGGTGCTATTGCAAAATTTTCCCCAGTTATGCGGTCTCTCCAAAACTTTTCTGAGCAAGGTAAGACGATAATAGGAATTTGCAATGGGTTCCAGATACTTTGTGAGGCTGGATTACTTCCAGGAGTGTTACTGCCCAATGATCATTTGCAATTTAGGTGTCAATGGGTAAATCTCAAAATTGAGAATGCTGAAAGTATTTTTACTAATGAGGCGGAGAAAGGAGAAGTACTTAATATACCTATCTCCCATGGAGAAGGTAATTATTACGTAGATGACGAGACTCTGAAGGTTCTTGAATCTGAAAATAGAGTTTTATTCAGGTACTGTGATCGTTTAGGCGACGCAAATGTTGACTCAAATCCTAATGGCTCCTTGAATAATATAGCGGGGATAATAAACGAGTCCGGGAATGTGTTGGGTATGATGCCTCATCCAGAGCGATGCTGTGATCAATTGATAGGCGGTGAAGATGGATTGACTATATTCCAGTCTATTATAAGTTCCTTCGCTTTGAAGAGCTCAGGTGGATGAGGGAGTCATAATATCATGTTGTTATTTCTTGCTTATTCCAATTCATGTGAGTACAGTTTAGTTTGGATACTCTGATGATATTGGAGAAATCGAAGGTTTGTCATGGCGGTTAATAAGGACACCCTACAAGAGTTGGCGCTTTCTGTAGAGGAGTACAATCTCATAGTCGAAAAACTTGGCAGAGAACCAAATAATTTGGAGTTAGGTCTATTTGGTTCACTCTGGAGTGAGCATTGCGGATATAAACACTCTAAACCCCTGCTGAAGATGTTACCGGGAACCAGCCCTCGTACTCTTGTAAACGCAGGAGAAGAAAATGCTGGCGCGGTGGATATTGGGGATGGCTTGGCTATTGTAATGAAGATAGAGTCTCATAATCATCCTTCTGCGATCGAACCCTATCAGGGAGCTGCAACTGGAGTAGGAGGTATAATTAGAGATATTTTTGCTATGGGAGCAAGGCCGATCGCCTTGCTAAATTCTCTAAGATTCGGACCTCTAAATGCGTCACGAACCAGATACCTTTTCGAAGGGGTTGTTTCTGGCATATCGGGGTACGGAAATTGCATAGGCATACCCAATGTAGGGGGGGAAGTTTATTTTTCTTCTACATATACAGGTAATCCTCTCGTTAACGCCATGTGTGTGGGATTACTCGAAAAAGATAAATTGGTGAAGGCGACTACAGGACATGCTGGGAACGTTTTGATGCTAGTTGGTTCAGACACTGGCAAAGACGGAATTCATGGAGCCTCTGGTCTCGCTTCCCAAACTTTTGAGGACGATAGGGAGTTACGTCCCACGGTCCAAGTGGGAAATCCTTTTCTGGAAAAGATTCTTATAGAGGCATGTCTAGAACTTTCCAAGACCGATCATTTTGTAGGAATGCAAGACTTAGGCGCAGCGGGCCTAACTAGTGCAAGTGTGGAGGCCGCAAATAATGGTGGGACTGGAATCGAAATTGATGTAGACAAGGTTCCTAGACGGGAAGCACTCATGTCTTCCTACGAGGTGATGCTGTCTGAATCTCAAGAAAGGATGTTAGTTATAGTAAAACCAGGACATGAAGAGAACGTGATATCTCTTTTTGAAAAATGGGATTTGTCTTGTGCAGTGATTGGAGTAGCGACGGATGACGATGTAGTAAAAATGACTTCAGGAGGTGTTCTCGCAGGAGAAATACCTGTCTCACTTTTAACGAATCCGCCGCAATATCGGCTAAGAGGGAAAAAGCCAAAAGAATTAGAAGGACTCCAAAATGCGGAACTTAATGACTTGCCTCCTTTAGAGAGAGATGGCCAAGAAATACTTCTTGAATTGCTGGGGTCTCCTAACATCTGTAGCAAATCTTGGATTTATCGGCAATACGATCATCAAGTCCAAACTAATACTGTTGAAACGCCAGGAGGAGATGCGGCGGTGCTACGTATTAAAGGCACATCTAAGGGTATTGCAATGTCTACAGATGGAAATGGACGACTGACGTACCTAGATCCGTTTACAGGGGGAATGATAGCAGTTGCGGAAGCGTGTAGAAATGTTTCTTGTGTAGGTGCAGAGCCAATTGCTTTGACCGATTGCCTAAATTTTGGCGATCCAGACCGCGAAGAAGTTTATTACCAGCTTGAAGAATGTATTAAGGGTATAACGGTTGCAGCTACCGCTCTTAATGTGCCTGTAATTAGTGGTAATGTTAGTCTATATAATGAAAGTTCTGGTGAGAGTATATATCCAACGCCTATCATTGGCTCGCTGGGACTCTTTGAAGATGTTCAAAGATCGGTCAATTCCACTTTCAAGGCAGAAGGGGACATACTAATAGCAATTGGTATTTCTGAACTTCTGGGGGATATGGGCCACTTAGCGGGTAGCGAATATTTAGAATGTTTTTACGGTATGGTTAGTGGTTCTCCAAATATAGATTTAGATAAGGAAGTACTGGTTCAGAATATATGTAGGAGTCTAATAATTGACGGACTAGTGAAGTCTGCTCATGACTGCTCTGAGGGGGGGCTCGCTATAGCTATATCAGAATCCTGTATTCTTGGCGGCTTGGGATTTCATATGGATGCTCAAGTGGTGGGCGACTTGGATGCTGCGCTTTACGGGGAAGAGCAATCACGTATTATTATATCTGTTGACAAGAAATTGTTGAAAGAAGTCGGCACTAGGTGCTACGCTTCAGGCGTGCCGTGGATGGTTTTGGGTAAGATTGGAGGAACCCATATTCAATTAGCCGATTCTGTGTCGATTTCGCTCCAGAAATGTACTGAAATTTGGAATGATTCCATAGAGCGCTTAATGAGGGTTTGATGCGCTAATCTCATTGACACGCATTCTTCATAATGCTAAATTGGAATGTGTTGAGCAGTCGTCCTTGATGACTGCTTTTTAATATCACTTAGGAGTGATGGTTTGCCAAGATACGATTACAAATGTGACGTATGCAGTCACAGATTTGACGAGAGACAGAGTTTCGATTCAGAGCCAGTGGCGGAGTGCCCTGCATGCCACGGTCGCTCAAGTCGTCAGTTCGTAGCTGTTCCCGTAGTTTTCAAGGGTAGTGGATTCTATGTTAACGACTACGGAAAGAAAAGTAGCACAACTCAGACGAATAATAGCTCCTCTGAGTCCGAAGGAAGTTCTGACGCAAGTGACAGCTCTAAGTCAGAGTCTAAATCTGATGATAGTTCGGCTGCCAAAGACAATACGTCGGCGAAGCCTGCTACTAATTCCAGCAAAGACGATTAAGCCTTGCGAGCTCTTGTGCAAAGAGTATCTTCAGCAAACGTTCAAGTGCGTGAAAAGGTAGTTGGTTCGATATCCAAAGGGCTGGTGGTTTTTGTTGGGGTTTCCAATGACGACGATGAGTTAGATGCCCAGTATATAGTAAATAAATGTTTGAATCTAAGAATATTCTCTGACTGCTTGGGTAAGTTTCAATTCTCCGCTTTGGATGTACAAGCGGAGCTACTTGTCATCAGTCAATTTACACTATACGCGGATACCAGAAAGGGAAGAAGGCCCAACTTTACGACAGCGGCTTCTCCAAATGAAGCTAAATCATTGTTTAGTATGGTTTTAAGTGAGTTCCAGCGCTCCAGTCTAAATGTGTCCACAGGAGAATTTGGATCCCACATGTTAGTGTCTATGGTTAATGATGGTCCCGTCAGCATTATACTTGACTCCCCCGATAAGGCCTTTGATACATGACTATGGTGCCCTTAGCAACATAGTCTTAAATGAGATCGCGTCTAGCGGATGTCCAGACTGATATCTAGAGATGCCGAGGAATGCGTTAGAGCACCTACAGAGATCAAATCGACTCCAGTCTCTGCTACTGCTTGAACCTTTGCTAAAGTGATCGTGCCTGAAGCCTCTGTCACTGCTCGACCGCTACACAATTTAACCGCTTCTTTCATATCTTCAATCGACATATTGTCAAGAAGTAGAATAGTTGCTCCGGCATCGAGGGCTTCCTTCACTTGAGTTAACGTTTCAACTTCAACTTCAACATTGATAGTATGTGATTTTTCTGAATTAGCTTTTCTGATTACATCCCCAAAAGACATACCAAATTGGGCTAGCGCTTCGATGTGATTGTCTTTTATCAAGATGCCGTCTCCCAGGTTTTGTCGGTGATTATGTCCCCCACCAGCCCTTACCGCATATTTTTCAAGAGCCCTCAAACCAGGGGTGGTTTTCCTAGTATCCACTATACGAACATCATGGCCCTTAACTTTTTCAACATATTTTGCCGTTTCTGATGCCACGCCAGACAAGCGGCGTAAGAAATTTAGTGCAGTGCGTTCTGCTTTTAATATAGATCCAATAGCCCCTCGAACCTCTGCTATAGGTATATCGCTATCAATTTTAGTTCCATCTTTTTCTAGAACTGAGGCTAGTATTGATGAATCTATTTTTCTGAATACTTCAAGAGCTACATTGACACCTGCTATCACTCCAGGAGATTTGGAGATAAAGGTCGCCGTTCCCTCAAGGTCTGCAGGTATTAGTATTTCAGTCGTCGGGTCGCCAGTTGCCAAGTCTTCTCTAAGCGCTCTGTCTATAAGTTCTTCCGTATCTCTAGTTATATTTGACATAAGCACATCTCCAAAAGATCTATTTGTTGGGGAGGGCCCTGTTACTTAGGTAATCCAAGCATTCTGTCTAGGGCAACTCTCGCGTGTGCAGCTACATCTGAGTCAACCTTTATTTGATTAACTACCACGCCTTCTGTTAAACCTTCTAGGACCCATAATATGTAGGCTGGATGAATCCTGTACATAGTGGAACAAGGACACACCACGGAATCCAAGCAGAAAATCGTTTTGTCTTCATGCTCCTTTGCCAGGTGGTTGACCATACTGATCTCCGTACCTATTCCAAACACACTCCCTGCCGGTGAATCTTTGACAATTTGTTTAATGTATTCTGTTGAACCGTATGAGTCAGCTGCTTTAACTACGTCTGAGGTGCACTCTGGGTGTACCACAATATGCACGTCTGGGAATTTGCTTCTAGCCTCGTTTATTTGGGCCAAAGTAAATCTGGTATGTACTGAACAGTGGCCTTGCCAAAGTACTAATTTTGAGTCTTTAATTTGCGCCGTCGTATGACCGCCTAAGGCTTTGAAGGGATTCCAAACAACCATTTCTGATTCTGGGATATTCATACTCAATCCCGTGTTACGGCCCAGATGTTGGTCTGGAAGGAACAATATCTTATTCCCTCTGTTTAAGGCCCATTCGAAAGCAGCCGAAGCGTTAGAAGAAGTGCATACTATTCCATCGTTGCGTCCACATAACGCTTTAATTGCCGCCGTCGAGTTCATATAAGTGATCGGTATTATTTTGTCGTCACTACCTAATACTTGATCAAGGTCGTCCCAGCAGTCCCACACATCATCTTCTCTAGCCATGTCAGCCATAGAGCAGCCAGCAGTAAGGTTCGGCAATATGGTCTTTTGATTGTCGGCGCTTAATATATCTGCGGTTTCCGCCATAAAATGTACCCCACAGAACAAGATATATTCTGCTTGCTTTTGGGATGCGGCGAATTGAGACAAGTTGAATGAGTCGCCTCTGAAGTCAGCGTATTTAATTACTTCCGATCTTTGGTAGTGGTGTCCCAATATAACGAGTTGGTCTCCCAGTTTAGAACGTGCCTCTCGAATGCGAACATCTAATTCATCCGGCCCCATGCGCATGTACTCTATTGGCAGTTTTTGCCACCTGACGCCAGACGAGAATTCTTCATCTAGTGATTTCGAGACCAACTTGGCATCAGTTTGGCAGAAAGCGGACTGTTCTATCTCTGCTATCGGGATTACTGGCTTTTTGTTCTTTGTTACCATGTTGCACGAGTCCTTCAATTCAGGCTCTAATTCCTAAGTAATTTTCGACATTTCAAGTTTCGTATAATGACGGACGTTTAATGGATAATTGTACCGGTTAGTGACCACGGACCACTGTCCTCTATAGACACGGGAAAAGTTTCTCCTTTTAAATCATCGATAGTTTCGCTATCGCTTAGGTATACGAGTTTGTCGTTTCTATTTCTTCCATACCAACGTCCCCGTTTTCTGCCTTCGATGAGCACATCAAAAGTTCTACCTACAAGGTTTGCGTTTATATCACTGGATATATTCTTCTGTAATTCTTCCAGAGCTTTAAGTCGAGAGATTTTTTCAGATTGGGGTATATCATCTTTAAGATTTCTGGAGGCGATGGTTCCGGCTCGGTTTGAATATGCAGCAGCGTGCACTTTGTCAAACTGAATATCCTGAATGAGATTAAGAGTCTCCTTGAAATCGCTCTCAGTCTCTCCACAGAACCCGACTATAACATCGGTGCTTAAAGACACTCCCGGAATGGCCTTTCTGATTTCGCTGACCTTGGATCGGTATTCATCGTTAGAGTAACCACGTCTCATTCTTTCTAGTACACTGTCCGATCCCGCTTGAAAAGGTAAGTTGATATGTTCACAAACCTTTTCTAATCCATGTACGGATTCAATAATATTCTCACTCATGTCGTTGGGATGAGAGGTCAAAAATCGGATCCTTTCGATTCCGTCCACGGAGTTAACCGACGTTAACAGATCTGCGAGGTCTGGGGAATTCTCTAGATCATGCCCGTATGAATCTACATTCTGTCCGAGCAACGTTACTTCTTTCACGCCCCGGCGGACAAGCATCTCAACTTCGAGTTTTATTTCTTCTATCTTTCTACTAACTTCACGTCCACGCCTGTAGGGAATTATGCAAAATGTGCAGAACTTATCGCAGCCGTGTATTATGGGAACGTATGTCGCAACGTCAGCTCTGGCTGTTAGCGTACCTAGACAGCCTTCTGGGTCTATTCCCATTCGATCCCCAACCAGATTTATAATAGGTTCAAATTGTTGAGGAGGGGTAAACACATCCACGTAGGGATATGTTCTCTCCAAGGTGTCTGTTTTAGGACCAACCATACAGCCCATTAGAGCGATAATCTTCTCTGGATTTTGTTCCTTAAGAGGCTTAAGATGGGTGACCATACCTATGGCCCTATCTTCTGCACTTTTCCGCACTACACATGTATTTAATACTATAACATCGGCTTCATCAGGAGATTTCCTGGGCGCCAATCCCATCTGACCTAAGGCACTCTCAAGTCGTTCCGAATCCGCCTTGTTCATCTGGCAGCCTGTAGTCCAAATATAGAATCCATCCATTTGTGAAACTTTTCTCAATCCTAAATTAAAAAAATAATACAGCTCTTTCGAGCTATGGCGGAGGGAATGGGATTCGAACCCATGAGAGAGCTTACACCCCCTAACCGCTTAGCAGGCGGCCGCACTAGACCACTATGCGATCCCTCCGGTTTTGGTAAAATATATCAGAGGTGGCCTATGTTGTGCAATGGAGAATTACGGTATAGTTATAGTCGTCGGACCGTCTTTTGAGTGTTTTAGAGACATATCCTCTTGGCTTCCGACCCAGACTTCTCCACCTTCAAAAAACTCCTTTTTCCAAATAGGGACGATCTGCTTTATTCGGTCGATGGCGTAAGAGCAGGCTGAAAAAGCATTCGCCCGGTGTGGGGACCCAATCGCCACTATTAGACTAATATCACCTATGTCCAGATGACCTAAGCGATGGCTGATAGCAATTTTCATTCCTGGCCATTTCAGATTGATTTCACGAATGATTAATTCTAGCTGGTTATCAGCCATAGGTCTGTAGGCTTCATACTCCAAATAGAGCACTTTTCTGTCCGCGGTTGTGTTTCTTGTCGTGCCTAAGAAAGTGACTACAGCCCCATGCGACGCATTTGCTACTTTACTAGCTACGCTGTCTGGATATATTACATCTGTTGTTATTTCTATCATGTTATGCTCAGCAATAAGTATGGTGTTACAGGAAAGCCGTGTTATCCTCCACTAACGGGTGGTATGAGGGCAAGCTCGTCACCATCGTGCAACTCAAACTCGTGATCTTGATATTCACCATTCACAGCAGTTACAAGTTTTTCTTTGTCGCTGCTAATCGCAGTGTGTTTTTGCAATAATGTGTCCAATGCGGTGCTTACAGTAGCATGACTAGGAAGATTTAGTGCCAATGTATTAACACCAGCATTTTCGCGGTAACTAGCGAAAAGCTTAATATTTATCTTCACAGACTTAGTTCCTTTTGGCCATTTATTACAAACGTTAATTGGTGATTAGTATAGCATTTACTGGCAATCGGTCGTGTATCGGAGAGGTCGTAATTATATCAATATGCCAGAGCGCCTCCATTCACATGTATAGTTTGACCTGTTATGAAATTCCCGCCTTCAGAACATAGGAAAGCACAAGTCTTAGCTATTTCATTGGGAAATCCAAGTCTACCCATAGGTATGCTTTTTGCGCGTTCTTCAACAGTGACTCGACTTATAAGGTCAAGGGAGTTGACTGGGGTAGTGTCGAAAGCCCCAGGGACGATGTGATTTACAAGAATATTGGATTCAGCCAATTCTACTGATAGTGAGCGGGTGAGGCCTAGTGCCCCCATTTTCGAGGCACAGACGTGGGCCCAGTCTTTCATTCCTTTAAAGGCGTTTAGTCCTGATACGTTTATAATTCTGCCCCATTGTTGGTTGATCATGTGGGGGACAACTGCTCTGCATAGATAAAACGGACCATGTAAGTTCACAGAAAGTACGTTTTCCCATTCTTCAGTAGACATGCTCGATATTGGGGAGGACATTCGTATTCCCGCGTTGTTGATTAATATGTCTATCTTATTGAATGTTGCTATGGCTTGATCCACCATTTGTGTCGCTTGCTTTTCTATCCCAACATCTGCAATAACGACTTCCGCAGATCTCCCCATTTTTGTAATTTCTTGGGCCACGGCTTCCGCCTCTTCCCTGTTTGAGCGAGAATTTACGATTACATTGGCGCCCATGCGAGCCAATTCCAAAGCCGTCGCTCTTCCAATATTTCTCCCTGATCCCGTTACTAAAGCAACTTTCCCATCTAAGCTCATCTTGGAACCTCTCAATGTTTTATGTGAACTGATCACATGGTACAGCCCACGCTGAATGGTGTCTAACTTATAGACACCATTCAGCCAGTAAAGTAGGGCAGGTTACATGAGGAAGTCCCTGTAGAATAGGAAAGAGAGATATGTTACGTAGTCAAGACTTCGCCACTAAGATTTCTGACAGATTTGAATAATAATATTTTTTGTTTTGATACTGTTTATGAATGAAAACGAGTCCTGCACATTTAGAGAGAATGTAAATGGTCTGTTCTCCAGCAAATGGGGGAGATATGGTAAAAGAACTGCATTTGTGTATAATAGGCGCGGGCGGCTCATTAGGCTGAGGCGGCGGTGCCACGGGAAGACCTCTTGTAACTCAGCGAGATCATGCCCTTGAGTTGGGTCATAAATTATTGAATATGACTTCAAAATTTGTTGAGGTAAATATGACAACACCATCCTTTCCAACGATTGAAAAAAATGGCTCTTTGAAGAAAGATAAAACTAGCCCAAACCTTGATTATGAAAGTGTCAGGGGAAATTTTGATTGGCAAGAAATGTACGATCAACTTGATTGGTTGCCGGGCGGAGGTCTTAATAAAGCTCATGAGGCTATTGATAGACATGCGAACGGGAGAAATCGGGATAAGCTTGCGATGATTTGGGAGGGCAAAAACGGGGAGAAAGAGACTTATACTTTTGGTGAGATGAAGGTGCATAGCGACAAATTTGCCAACGTAATAAAAAGTCTCGGTATAGAAACTGGTGATAGGGTATTTATCTACATGGACCGCCTTCCCGAGCTATTCTTTGCATTTTTTGGGGCCCTTAAGGCAGGCGCGGTGGTTGGGCCCTTGTTTTCGGCATTCGGTCCGGATCCAGTTAGAGATCGTATGCAGGATAGTGGAGCTAAGATTCTTGTCACACAGCCCGATCTGCGACGAAAAATAACAGGTATAATACCCGAACTTTTTGAGCTGCAGCATATTATTGTGGTGAATAAGGATAATCGAGATCCAATGTCTCTACCCACCTCTGATCTGAGTTATGAGGAGGAGATGGGTAAAGCCTCTGCGAATTTCGATATAGTAAACACGAGTCAATATGATTACTCTATAATGCACTATACCTCTGGAACCACTGGGAAACCCAAAGGAGCCGTTCATAGGCACCAAGCAGTTGTTCAGCAATACGCAACTGGGAAATGGGCACTTGATCTTAAAGACGACGACATATATTGGTGTACCGCCGACCCGGGCTGGGTTACGGGTACCTCCTACGGTATAATGGCGCCCTGGACAAATGGAGTCACGCAGCTGATCTACGAAGGAGGATTTCGGGCGAGCAAATGGTATGACCTTATACAGGAATACAAAGTGACTGTTTGGTATACAGCGCCCACGGCTATTCGCATGCTTATGAAGGCAGGTGATGAAGTGCCAGGTCGCTACGATATGTCAAGCCTGAGATTTACTGCTAGTGTGGGTGAGCCCTTAAACCCTGAGGCTGTGGTCTGGGGAAATGAAGTTATAGGGATGCCCTTTCATGATAATTGGTGGCAGACTGAGACAGGGGCCATTATGTGCGCCAATTACGCTTGTCAGGATATTAAACCAGGTTCCATGGGAAGACCACTTCCAGGAGTGGAGCTGGCTGTTGTGGATGAGGAATTCAATCCTGTTCCCCCCAATACTGATGGTCTCCTAGTTGTTAGACCAGGTTGGCCCTCTCAATTTCATGCGTATTGGAATAACTCGCCGATGTACAACTCGAGATTCAAGAAAGGGTGGTACGTGACTGGAGACAGTGCAAGTTATGATGAAGATGGATACTTTTGGTTTGTGGGAAGAACGGACGATGTAATTAACACGGCGGGGCATTTAGTAGGGCCATTTGAAGTAGAAAGTGCCTTGATTGAGCATCCGGCAGTTGCAGAGGCTGGAGTTATTGGAAAGCCAGACCCTATAGCAATGGAGGTTGTTAAAGCTTTCGTGTCTCTGAAAGAAGGTATTGAGCCTACGAACGAATTGAGACAAGAACTTGTCAGATTTGGTAGGCAAAAACTTGCTGCTGCTGTAGCGCCCCGAGAAATAGAAATAGTGGATTCGTTGCCTAAAACGAGAAGTGGGAAAATAATGAGACGTCTTTTAAAGGCAAGGGAATTAGGATTGCCCGAGGGAGATACCAGTACACTCGAAGATGATTAATAGTATTGGAGATCGTGATAGAATATTAGGCCTAGTACGACTCGGGCTTCAGGTGTAGAAAGTATATGAGACTTAAGGGAGAATAAATTATGAAGATCTGTTGGTTCCATTTAATGCCCTATAGGTACCTTCCAAATAACTTCGAAGATGAATATCGTAGTGTGTGGGTCGACGTACCTAGTCACCTGTTTGAGCCGAGTAAAGCTCATGATCTCTACAATGAATATCTAGATGAATTAGAGTTTGCTGATGAGATGGGATTTGATGGGATATGTGTTAATGAGCATCATAACAATGCTTATGGAATAATGCCTTCTCCTAACATAACTGCAGCAACTCTTACCAGACGCACGAGTAATGCGGCCATTATCGTCCTGGGAAACAGTTTGGCTTTGTATAACCCTCCAATCCGAGTAGCGGAAGAATTTGCAATGTTGGACTGCATAAGTGGCGGAAGATTGGTAGCCGGTTTTCCAGTTGGTACCTCCATGGATACCAATTATGCATATGGTGTAAATCCGATAGAGCTGAGAGAAAAATATTATGAAGCTCATGATTTGGTGATGAAGGCTTGGACTGAACCTGAACCATTTGCTTTCAATGGAAAATATACACAGTCTAGGTATGTGAATATTTGGCCAAGGCCATTGCAGCAGCCTCATCCCCCCGTTTGGATTCCAGGAGGAGGGAGTGTTGAAACGTGGGAATGGACGGCTCGAATGGACTATGTATATTGTTATTTGAGCTATTCTGGATATAAACGCGGTATAAAAGTCATGAACGGGTTTTGGGAGGAGATGAAGAGGTTGGGGGTTGACGACAATCCCTACAGAGCCGGATTTTTGCAACTTGTGTGCGTTGCAGAAACGGATGAACAGGCAAAGGAATTATATCAGGAGCATGTAGAATATTTTTATAAGAAATGTTTGCATGTTTATGAGGGTTTCTCCGAGGCTCCAGGATATAGGACGATAAAAAGCTTGAAGGCAGGCCTAGTCTCTCAAAATGGTGCAGCAGCCACTGCTAAGCGGAAGGCGTTGACCTGGGATGAGTTTATTGAAGAAGGGTACATCATTGCCGGAAGTCCCGAAACGGTTATAAAGAATTTGAGAAATGCTGTTGAGGGCTTGCGGGTAGGCCACTTAATGACTCTATTACAGATAGGGACTATGCCGAAAGAGCTAACGAAAATGAACACTGAGCTGTTCGCCACGAAAGTTAAGCCTTATATAGAAAACATGTGGGACGAGTACGAAGATAAATGGTGGCCGCAACCATTAGAGGATCGTCAGATTGCCGGATCTTCCGTAGCGGCTGACTAGCGTGTTCTATACTTTCTGGAAATTATAAAATATTAGGAGAATTGTAGAATGACCCTGAAAGGTGACGGGTTAGTGGTGAAGGTTGGAGAAATAGATACATATGTGACTGTGAAGGGTTCCGGGGAACCTCTGGTCTACTTACATGGGGCTTTTGGATACGGGAGTTGGCATCCATTTTTGGATAAGTTATCAGAGAATTTTACTGTATATGCTCCCCTGCACCCCGGATTTGACGAAGGTGAAGGCCTAGAACATTTAACAGATCTTTTGGATTTGACTCTCTATCATATCGATCTTTTGGAGAGTTTAGGACTCGAAAAACCGCATGTAGCTGGCCATTACAACGGGGCAATGGTTGCCGCGGAGATGGCAGCCTTATGCCCTCATAGTGTAGGGCGACTAGTTCTAGCATCTCCTGCAGGAGTATGGCAGGATGACAATCAAGGTACCGATTATTTTGCTGTGCCACCTGGGGAACTAGCAAAGGTATTGTTTTCCGATAGTAGTTCTGAGATCGTTAAACTTGCGATACCTGAAACGACCAATGAGCAAGAAGTGGAGATAGAAGATATAAGGCGAGTGCGTGCGCTTAGCACTGTTGGTAAGTTTCTGTGGCCCATACCGGATAAAGGGTTAAGAAAACGTATGGGACGAATAAAATCACAGGTGATGGTAGTCATGGGGTCTGATGACCCGATTGTTCCTTTGGAATACGGACAGGATTTTCTGGCTGGGATATCCGGCTCAAAGCTGAGTGTTTTAGATGGAGCCTCTCATATGCTTATGCTAGAAAAGCCTGACGAATTTTCATCCATTATCGTTGAGTTTTTATCTAACTAAGTAATTATCAGTTGAATGGGAGTCTCTTTAGAGCATGTTCCCACTAAGAGATTCCTATTAGCTTTCTTCAAGGAATCACCGGTAAGGTAATGTACGATGGGTGCTCGGAATCATGCAACACTGTCTGGAGTGCCGACTTCATGTCGCTTTCATAGCCTATAATTCCCCCGGTGTTTAAATTTCTGTCGAATCTTGGGAAATTACTAGAAGATACTTCAATACGTATCTGATGTCCCTTTTTAAACAAGTTGCTTGTTGCCCATAGGTCGATTTCATATTTATAGATTTCCCCTGGTGTTATAAAGGAGGCGGGAGTTCTAGGTATTCGGTATCTGGCACGTATTATCCCGTCCGTTAAGTTGCGTGCAAATCCGTCGGGGGATACATCGACTAGTTTTGCAGTGAAGTCGGTATCTATTGCAGAACTCGTTGCATAAAGGACCATTTTTATAGGGCCTGTTACTTCCATATCTTTTTCTAGTGGATTTGTCGAGTATACCAAGACATCATCCCTAGATTCTACGAAACGTTGATCAAAGCCTCCAGGAGCCATGAACCCTGGGTCACAACATAACCCACCGCCTGTCGTCGGAACTGGGAACATGGGGTTATAATGATATACGTCAGGCGATTCATTTCCAGGAGCTTCTTGGTCCAAGGCACCGTTGCCGTTTAACGTGTTAGCCTTGCCTTTACTGTGAAGGTAGTATTTGGACTCTATCGCCCTTGCAATAGGCCACTCGTCTTCATATCGCCACTTGTTGGCTCCCATTACGAATATGCGAACGGGCTTTTCAGAATCCGTCCCATTCTCCGCCCCATTTAGCCAGTGGTCGTAATAGCGCAAGATGACGCCAGGGAGATCTATTGCTGCGGAAGCTGCACGAGTTCCATAATTTACTAAGCCAGAAACATTAGTTGGACTGCCTGAATGTATCCATGGGCCAATGACTAGCCTTTGTCCATTGCGTGCAGATTTGGTACCGCCGTGGTCTCTCATGGACATGTAGTTATTAATAGTTCCACCTAGGAATATATCGTGCCACCCTCCAACGTTTAAGGCAGGTATGTCAATATTGGAATGTGATTCTTCTATGCATACTGATTTCCAGTAATCGTCATATTCTGGATGAGCCATCCAATCGTAATAGTAAGGGGCAATGTTGTCTTTTAGATCAGGCATTTCATCAAGCGGTAGGTGAGCAAACGAGCTTTCTAGGGAATCCTTGGATGCAATTAATTTTTCCAGATCATCATTCGATTTACCGATTCTTTTGGATAGTGTGCCCCAGTTAGCTGCGGCCAGTCCGCCGATAGACCAGGAAAGATTAAACCCGAGTTCAAATGCTCCACCTTGCCAAGCCCAGCCTTCGTGATAATCAGATGCTGTGAAACCTGGAGCTATAGCTGTTAAGGAAGGAGGTTTAGATTTGGCTGCGAGCCATTGAGTTGCTCCAACATAGGAAATCCCGAAAGTTCCCACTTTCCCAGTTGACCAAGGCTGGCTAGCTAACCATTCGACTGTATCATATCCATCATCTATTTCATTAACAAATGTATAAAAATCACCTTCTGACTTATATCTGCCCCGCACGTCTTGGACAACGGTTGCGAATCCTGAAGCGGCAGCTCTAATGACGTCTATCGTACCACTTCTGTTCGCAACGGCGCTTTTGTCATATGGCGTGCGAGATAGCAACACTGGAAATTTCCCAGGAGCATCTGGTCGATAAATGTCAGCGTATAATTTTGTGCCATCTCGTGCTTCCATGGCAACATTGAACTCCGCTTTTATCGAATAGGAACCAGACATATGTCACCTCACGAACTGTTTGATTAGAAATCTTTTGTTTGGTTGTTTATGAAACCACGTTGGAAGAATGTAGCATAAGGATAGTCTGCTAGCAACTTTCCCTGAAAGCCGATTTTAAGGTCTAATTGAAGCTTTACGATTTACAGAAGTAGAGCTAGAATCAAAAGATAATACTTGGACGATCGAGATGAGGGCTCAATATCCTAGGAAATATGATGTGCATCTGATCACACTCGGTGTTCCCTCATTTGAAAACAAAGGATATGGTGCATGAAAACAGTGGGAATAATAGGTCTCGGGTATGTAGGACTTCCTTTGGCATGCGAATTTTGGCGTGCTGGATGCAGAGTTATTGGAGTAGATCTAGATGAGGATAAAATTCGGCTGTTAACGAAAGGGGATTCATATGTACAAGATGTTTCTAGTACATTACTTGGATCCATGTTGGATAGTGGAAGGTTCTTAGCAACAAAATATTACGAGGAACTACGGCTAGCGGAAGCCGTGATCATTTGTGTTCAGACTCCTCTACGAAAAACACAGGAACCTGATATAAGTATTGTTGCGGATGTTTCAAAGAGACTGGCTAAAATACTGCAACGAGGACAAATTGTTGTTTTGGAGAGTACCGTTTTTCCTGGTGCTACGGAGGAAGTTGTTGCACCGTTGCTTAATGAGAGTGGACTAGAAGCGGGAGTGGATTTTTCATTAGCTTTTTCGCCTGAGCGAATTGATCCAGGAAATGTGGAAATCCAATTTAAAGACATACCCAAACTTGTGGGCGGCATAAATGGCAGTTCCACGGACGATGTCGTGAGATTATATGGCGATCTTTTTTCATCCGTAATTCCAATGGCTTCGGCAAGAGAAGCGGAGATGGCAAAACTCCTTGAAAATACCTTCAGGGCTGTCAATATTGGTCTTGTAAATGAATTGGCTATATTAGCGAATCGGATGAATGTAAATCTGTGGAATATTATAGACGCTGCAGCGACTAAGCCTTTTGGTTTCATGCCATTTTATCCTGGCCCAGGATGGGGTGGGCATTGCATACCAGTGGACCCAGTTTATTTGTCTTGGAAGGCGAAGTCAGATGGTGGGAATACAGACTTCATAGATCATGCGATACAGGTTAATAATCGAATGCCAAACTATGTTGTCGAACGCATCGCGGAAATTCTAAGTAGTCGTGGATCAGTCTTACAGGAAGCCAAGATTTTAGTTTTGGGAGTTGCATATAAGAGGGACGTCGCTGATTATAGGGAGTCTCCGGCAGTGACTATTATGGATTTGCTTGCCTCTGGAGGATCTGAAGTTCAATATCACGATCCACACTTGTCTTCAATAGTGAGCGACGATACTGGTAACCGGTGGGAGTCAGTTAGTCTGACTGTGGAAGTATTAGAGAATCAGGATTGCATTGTCATTGCCACAGACCATACCTTGATTGATTATCAACAAGTCGTTGATAATTCAAAGATAGTATTGGATACCCGTAATGCTACCAAGAATATCCTCAGAGCCCATAAAAAAGTTCATCTACTCTAAGCTACATTAGTATAACTTCAAGTTGAATTAAATTTGCATTTTTTGTGACAGCCACTCATCCATTTCCTGGCCGTTAGCCTTTAACCACGCGTTATTTAGACTGATTCGTTCTAGGGATTGCGAGATCGTACGCTCAGCTCCCGGGGTAGGATGGTCTGTGAAAAATCTATCCACGTCTGCGCGCATTTCTAGACCTGTGAATTGTGAAGTTATTCCTACTAGACGCATTAAGGCGAATCCCCCTTCACCGTACCTTTTGTCTAGTTCACTCCAGTTGTCTTTGACAAATTGCCACGCTAATTTACGCCCGACATTATTTGAAGATACCATCGTTATAAGGCTTACGGTCTCGTGCATTCGAATTTCATCTGTTAGGGAGCGATTCAGTGTCTCTTCAAGTAATTCTGGTTGGGTAAATGAAGTCAATCCATATAATATTCTGGATTTTTCCTCTTGAAGTGCTGCCTCGTTTCTAAGTTTCCACATATCGTCATAAGTAGATCTATCACCAGACAGGGCTGCGAGGTTTAAGACTAT
>Ga0310344_10000386_pt1 | contig 35150 bp, 52 predicted proteins | sample HC15DNA20200_MG_FD_203801 | JGI IMG/M metagenome (GOLD analysis project Ga0310344, IMG submission 203801) | Marine microbial communities from station ALOHA, North Pacific Subtropical Gyre - HC15-DNA-20-200_MG | ecosystem: Environmental > Aquatic > Marine > Oceanic | place: Pacific Ocean: North...
GACGCAACGAACAACTACGTCGGCATCACAAACGTCAAGCTTCAGCCGGGACAGATCGCCACCCCTTATATCCCCCGCACCTACGAGGAAGAACTAACCGTCTGCAAATTCTACGCCGAACTGCTGAATTATCAAACAGCCGGTTCGCAAGTCGTCGCCTTTGGCACCGCCTCTAGCACGAGCGCCGGACAGGTGAGCGTCACCTATCAGGAAAAGCGGGCGGCTCCGGCTGTGACAGGCAGTGCCGCTGGCACCTTCCAGCTATCCGATTATAACGGTGGTGGCACTAACGATGCGACGGGCGTGTCGTGGAATGAGCCGGGGTTAACGAACGTCCGAATGTCCGTGTCATACGGGGGTACCGCATTCACCGTCAACGATGCCATAAGAGTTAATAGAGACGGCAGTGATGCCGCCTTCATATTCATTAACGCGGAGGTATAAAAATGGCCGTTGAAAACGCGAAATTCACAAACGCAGATCATACTGGCTGGGATGCGACAATCGATGGCGTTGAGTGGTTTGGTGTCGTCGATGGCACACTCTGGGATGTCATAATCGAAAGCGGAGTTGAGATCGAGGCATTCACCGAAACGACAACGTGGGAGCAAGTTCGCACCCACCGGAATGTTCTTCTTTCCAAAACAGATTTCTACGCGCTGTCCGATGTCCCTATGTCATCAGAAATGACAGCCTATCGGCAGGCTTTGCGCGATGTTCCGGCAAACAATGACGATCCCAATTCCATCGACTGGCCGGTATTGCCGAGTTAAGAATGGATAAGGATCGCCGCACGGTGGCGTCTGCCCACCATAGAATCGATGAGTTGCTGGTGGATGTCCGCGAGCATCTGGCTGTCTGTAGTGCAGAGTCCAAGTCACAGAATGCGAGGCTCAAGCGGCTGGAAACGCTTGTGATTAGCAGTGGAGCAGCGTCCATCCTTTTACTCGTGTCGCTGCTGGTAAAATAATGAATGAGCGTATCCCAGTTCATAAAACTGCTGGAAACCGTTGGAATACCAGTTCTCGTGGGGGCTGTGTCCGGATATATGCTGTGGTGGATCGTCCGCTGGGTGCTGGTAAAGTTTTCAACGGACTTCAACAGCCAGCTGGACAAGGGGCTGGCGAACATCGATGAGGAGATACGCGATACGCGGGCGGAACTGCTGGAAACAAAGCAGCTTATTATTCGCCTGATAGACAGGGTAAGGCTGCTGGATCAATCGCTGCTTGAGCATGACGCCGTAGCGCGGACGATCTGGAAAATAGGCCCTGCGCTTGACAGGCCGAGAACAAGGGCAGAACGTCGGGATGAGCTAGAAGAAGAATTACGGAATATAGGCAAAAATGGTGATTTATGATTTCTCTTGAGCATCTTATTTACCATGAGACAGGCGAGGCGGTAGGCCGCTACCACGATGAAGTGATCTGTATGCGCCCATTCGGCCCAGCTATCGGCCACTCAACGATACCACAGGACATTATCGACGCCTTTAACGCAGATATAGATGCGGGCACAGAAGGCCCTGACTGGAGCGACAAGCTGGTAGGGAAGGTGGATAAGGAACATCTGATTCCCACAGAAGTTCTGGAGCCGCACGCCAAGTATTTTACGGATGTAGCGTTGCGTTACGTGGATAACTACGCGGAGCGGCATTGCAAGCCACTGCCCGAAAACATCAAGCCAATGGTGACGATCCAGAGCGCGTGGTACGTCCAGCAGAAGGCGGCTGACTTCAATCCCGTCCACCTTCACACCAACGCAGAGCTATCGTGTGTCGGCTATCTCCAGATGCCCGAAGATATCCATAACGAGTGGGACGAGGACGACAGGGATCACTATCCGGCAGCGGGGCATATCGAATTTCTGCACGGTAGTCCTACGTTTTTGAACCGTTCGACGTTCATGGTTCGGCCCAAGGTTGGAGATTTCTTTATTTTTCCTGCTGATCTGCCGCATACTGTGTACCCGTTCAAATCGTCCGGCGAGAGGCGCAGCTTTTCGATGAACATTATTCTCGCAGAACAGGAGATAAAAGATGGCGACGAGTAAGAAGAAAGGATTCCCCGGCCCGATGACGCGCGGCCAGATGGGCGCGTATAAAGGCATCCAGAAGAAAGAATACTATCCCGGTGGACTCGACATTACCGCCGGTAACGAGATGGGGTTCCGCTCCGAAGGCTGGCGCGTAAAGCGCGGCGCTGATAAGCGCGGTACTTTTGGAATGAAGCTCCGAAAGGCGTAACATGGCGACAAATCAGGAAGCCCGTCAGGCGGCGATACGGGCAGTCACATCGACTACCGGGACTTACGATGAGGACTGGGTGGCGCTTTTCACGACACGCAGCGCACCGGCTGGGACGTACAACGAGCGCCTTCTTAGTTATATCAATACAAAGCTGTCCACCAGCCACACCAATCTGAATGACGCCATGCAAGCTCTGGCGGCAAACCAGAGCGCGGATAACTTCAGTTCGATGGGGACGTTTACGCCATGACAACGAACCAAGGTGCGCGTCAAGCTACTTGCCGTGCGGCAGCGGGAAGCGCCCTTACGGTAGACGGCGACTGGCTGGCGATGTGCGATATGCACGGCATCACCGGGACGCTCAATGAGCGGATGCTCAAATACTTCAACGGCTCTCTGGGGGCGACTTGGGATATGGCATCTTGGGATGAAGTCGCATGGGACGGCGCAGATGGCAACCATACCAACATTAACGAGGCAGCAGCGGCCTTTGGCGAGTCCAATGGCATAACAGGCCCCGGCAGTCTGTTTTCACAGCTAGGATCGTTCTGATGGCAGCAGGGAAAAAGAACTGGATCAAGGGCGCGATTAAAAAGCCGGGAGCTTTTACGGCACAGCGTGATCGCTACAACCGCACCCACAAGGGCAAGAACCTGACGACAAACCAGTTCGCCAAAAAGGTTCTGTCTCCCAGATCAAAATTCAGTCCCAAGACAAAGCAACGTGCGCGTCTTGCTGGAACCTTACGCCGTATGAAAGCAAACAGGAGTTAAGCATGGCTGATGACATTGGCGTACCCGACAAACTCGCGTGGCAGCAGAACAGACGCAGACTGGCGTATATCGCCATGAGCGCCATGCTGCTGACAATTATTGCCTCATTTGTCTGGCCCGAACGAGCCTCACAGATTCCGGCGGCAGAAATGATATACATCTCACTGGCTGGCGTGATTATGGCCTTTTTCGGCGCGGATGCAGTCGCGTCCCGCAAAAAGGGTAAGTAATCCTCACCCTGCTGGGCAGCGTTCTTGGATTCGGGACTTCGATCATTCCCGAAGTTCTTGGCTATTTCAAACAAAACCAAGCCAACAAACAGGAACTGGCGATGCTGGAAGCCAAGGCCCAGTACGCCGCCCAGCTTTCAGAACTGAAGCTCCAAGAACTTGACGCGGAAGCCGATATTGCCGAAACGAAAGGGTTGTATGCCCACGATACGGCATTGGCAGCAAAGGGCGGCTGGGTAGTCGGGCTACAGGCCAGCGTCCGGCCTGTCATTACATACCTCTTCATGCTGGCGTTTCTCAGCGTCAAGGCCGGTATGATCTATTCCCTGATAGGCAACCAAGGAATTGACTGGACAACCGCTCTGGACGTTGCGTGGGATGCTGAGACGCAAGCTCTGTTTGCAGCTATTATGTCATTCTGGTTCGGTAACAGGGCGATGGGCAAAGCAAGGGCCGCAATTAAAAGATGAAACTCACTCCTCATTTTACATTGGACGAGATGGTGAAAAGCCAGACAGCCCTGCGTCTGGGCCTTGATAACACACCTGACACCGATGAAATGAAAAGCCTGCTGGCGCTATGTGAAAACGTGCTTGAGCCTGTACGGATTCACTGGGCCAAGCCTGTCGTCGTCAACTCAGGGTTCAGGGCATTACGCGTCAATAGGGCAATAGGCAGCAGAGACAGCAGCCAACACGCTAAAGGTGAAGCTGCTGATATAGAAATCCCCGGTATAGATAATCTCGTCCTGTATTACTGGATTGCGGAAGAGCTTGATTTCGATCAACTGATACTGGAGTTCTACAACGGTGAACCGTCCAGCGGGTGGGTTCACGTCAGTTATGTCGGGTTGGAGAATCGCAATCAAACTCTGCGAATAGACAAGGGCGGTGTTACACGTGAAACAATCCCCAACCGCACAGCCTGACTATTCGATAATCTTCATCACCCTGTGGCGTCCGTCTGATCCTGTCTCTACATAAACCTTACGGCGTTCACAGGAATATCTCGCCCCGGAGCCGTCCGTGTCGCGCCATCCATTGCGCTTCAGTGTTCTCTTCACCGACAGGCAACCAGCCATGCCCATCTCCTGCCACTGTCCACGGACATCATGGTGCCCCATGTATTCCAGCGGCACACCCTTCATGTAAAGTATGAGGATAAACAAGGTTTCCACCATCAGTGCTTCCCCCCGTTGGCCTTGATTTCTGAAATCTGATCTTTAACTTCTTCAAGTTTACGCTCCAGCACGGCGATACGCTTCTCGTAAAATTGCAGAGTCAGGGCCTGCTGCTGGTCGAACGGCGCACGGCCCTCCTCAATGTTGGTTGCGAGTTTATCAAATTCCTTGGACAGGTGTTCGATCAGCATGAACTGTTCGCTGTCCGCTGGCAGACTGCCCAGTTCCCCACGCGGCCACTTGATGCGGAACTCTGTGTTCTTTTCCAGATCAGACTTCACCAGTATCTGGTTTGTTTCAATAAGGTTCAGCCGTTCCTGAACTCCGAACCATGCCCAGACGCCAACGGCGACAGCAGAAACAATGCTGATCAGGTTTCGCACCGGCATAGCGAAACGCGTACTGTCGTCGATCTCTGTCGCCATATATTATTGTTGTGCAAAATTCAGGAAAATAATAGAATTAATATCCCAAGTACGAAACCTCCCTGATTGTCGCCTGCGGCAGGCCCACTCCCAATCCCCTAATCCACTGCTTGCCGTGGGCGGCTTTTTTAGCCGTAATTAACCGTGATCTTTTAGTTACACCGCTCGCTTGATCCTTGCGGAACATTCGGAATCAGGCTAGCCTCTCGCTGTTAGGTTTAGGTTACGAAGAGGTTGCTGTTAGCGCAGCGGCCTCTTTATCTTTTCGCAAACAGTCCTCGTAGCATCTGATGGTAGGTATCTTCGGGCTTGGACACGTCCATCGGTGGTTTTTGCACCGACTCTGAAACAAGTTCGTGAACCTCCGCGACACGCGCCCTCCGTTTCACCCGCTTATCTCGAATGGAAACGATTTCCCGAATCCGTCCGCAGGTGTAACGCCTGCCGCTGACGAGTTGCCAGTGCCAGCCTGCCACGATCAGAAAGACGCGATCTGAAGTCCTGTCTTTCTTTGACAACTTCAGCCACCGTGCCAATGTTGGCCCCGTCCGAGTGTTTAGCGGCACACGCTGTCCGTCGTCATCACAAGTAAGATACGGCCTAACTTTGATATTGCACGAGTGCAAAGCATCCAAAATCTCACTAGTGCAGGTTCCAGTAATACTCCGGCGTCCGGTATTCTTTCGGATGAGCCTTGCGGCCTCACCAGTCGTTAGATCAGTAAGGGCTGAAATTACGGATGGGCCGCAGAATCGGTTCTTGTCGGGGCCATCCGTGATGGCTCGTAATTTTAACTTCATCACACACTCCTTTGTGCGCGAGAGAGCTAACCTGATTCACGATGTCAAAGAACAAACCAAGCTACTAAACTCCATTATTATACCATGGCCGATTTTAAGAATTGGCTGAAACCCGCAGAATCCATAGGTTTCAGAAGATTCAAAAAATTAAGTGATTGAATTTAAACAAAACAAAATTGTGTATAACTTGAAAAAAACGCTTTTTTCGGATTTTGGGTTTTTTCAGATTAACCGCGAAAATCGTCCGGCGATCACCTACCTCATGCCACTTAGCCACACCGCCAGCTTCTGCAACAGATCGGCGTATCCGGCCATGTCCTTGGCGTGATCCTCGTCTGTCTCGTCGCCTGTCTGGGAACGGGCCACCTTCAGCAGAACCTGCATACGGGCAACATCTGTCTCCGTAATCTCAACATCCAGATACGCACTCCACAGACGGGCGATGCGTCGGTGTGTCTGGCGGTAATCGCCGTGTCTTCCGTGGCGATCCTTGATGGCTTCGGCTGCGCCTTCAAGAATGTTCACGCCATCCCTCCTGTGACGCCTCGAATATGCTTTTTGCATCGGGCGCACAGCCGGATATTTTTGGATTCACTCTCAAACTTTTTAGTCCCTTTGCACAGCGGCCCAAGACATTTGACGGTGACTTTTCTGTCATGGCGGCGTTTCCCAACGCCCTCGAATTTATCAGTCGTCTTCAAATCGTTCATTGTACGCCTAGCTCTGCCACGCCTGTTTGTAGTCGCTGCACTCAAAAACTCCTTTGCTTAAACTCAAATTCATATTGATTTCACAAGGATACCCAAGCTCTTCGTATCGAGACTTGTGTACGATCAGCCGCGCATTAGTATTCCGCAGTCCGTAATCGTCTATGAACTGATCCCTGTGAATACTCAAAACCTGATCGGCCTTGTTCGCCCAGTGCTGGCTACCGGCGATGCTGCTATAAGTAATGGGCTCACGCACACCAGCGCCGATAGGCTTTGCTGGGTGCGCCAGAATCTGGAGATGCAAATTGCAGGCTTTAGCGAGATAAGTACATTGATCCAAGCACTCGCCAATCCAGCCGGTTTCGGTTTGCTGGTTTTTGTTGAACGTCGGCACCAGCATATTCCACGGATCGATAGACGCTGCGCTGACTCCATGCCGGACGTATGCGAGATTGATCATTTCGCATAGCCAATCAAACGTGGGGGAATTTCTTGGATGGTGGATGAATAGAAAGTGATCTTCGATCCAGTCGTCAGCCTCTTTTTGTTCGGCGTCCGACATTTCATTTTCAAGTTTGCTCCAGTAGGCGCTCCTCAAATTGCGCCGCACAAACGGCTTCTCCCTTGTCTCCATGCTCATCAGGGCAACACGGATATCGTAGCGTCGGACGATCTGCGCCCATAGCTGCTGGGACAGATGGCTTTTGCCATGCCCCGGCCACCCGCTCATAATGCTCAAATGGCTGGGAGAAAGTTTTAATTTTCCTTCCCATTCCGGCCAGCCCTGCCATAGCGTCAACGCTGGCGGCTCTGGTATCTCAGATAATCGGTAGATTCCTTCGACAGGATAGGGTTGGACGCCTTCACGCAGATACATGGACAGGCTTTCGGCACCCCATGTTACCAGCGCATCGTTGGCATCCTTGACATTATCAGGCCACTCAATCCAGAAACAATTAGCTGCGCCCAACAGATAGGCCAAGTCAGCGCGAAGATTTCTGCCGGGGCTGTCGCTGTCCGTGGCAATAATTATGCGCTTGCAGTCGCCTAGCCCTGCTGCGCGAGCTTGCGCGACATATTCATATCGCTTCGCCTCGTCTGGATTTTCAGTTGCATTGGCTGGCGCACCGCCCACAACGGACAAGACAGAATGCGGTGGGACACCAGCCTCGATCAGAGACAAAGCATCCATCTCGCCCTCTACGATGTACACTTCATCCAGTGGGCCAGCCATTACCGCTGCCTGATTGTAGAATTGCTGGGTTCCACCCGGTGACTGCCGGAACGTCTTATCGTTTAGGCTGCGAGCTTTCCAGTTAACAATCTCGTCGCCGTTATCCAGATAATTAAATATTATTGAAAGTTTATTTGAATCACCAAACGATATGATTTCGCCGCCAACTTTCATTTCCCGCAGTGTTTCTGGGCTTATTTTTCGTCGTAGCGCCCACTGGATTACTTCCTGATCTAGCCTCATCAAAACCCCCACGCCATTCGCAATGATGGCAGAACCACATTACCTCGCTGCCCTTTCTCGTGATGGACAGGCTGCGATCCGCTTTGTTTTTCCGCTGATCGGAGCAACGGGGGCAGCGGTACTTACGCGAACCGTCCGCCCCCGCCACCAGCCCTCCGATCTCAGCGTTATCCTGCTGCCAGCCCATAACGTGCGAACCGTTTACCGTTCCTGTGCTGAAATTCAGTCTCAATATCCAAACCCTCCCGCCTCAGATCGTCAATACGCGCAGCAAGGCGAAAGCAATTAAATTTTTCAAGAGCCTCAATTGCTGTGACTGTGTTGCCAGCCTCAAGATACTCCCTGATTTTTGTTCGATGGCTCATTTACTCACCCTCCTCTTTTAGTTTGTAACCTCCAGCCGCCAAGCAATCCGTTAAAAATATCATGCCGATTCTGCCTAAATTCGGCAGCCTTCGTAATTCGGATTCTTTCCATTGCAGCAACTCATCAAGGGAGTCTATGCCAGCATTGAGCAAACAGTTTACGACGCGAGTGTGCATCGACATGCCAAATATCGCATATTCAGTGAAATCTGGATTTGTGGGCCAAGGCCGTTTATAGTTTTTCTTCATTTCAACCTCCTAGATTGGTGATATTGCAACGTCCACCTGTTCCCACGCTCTCCAGCGATCCGTGAAGCGATCAACGCCCGACGTAACCTCGAAAACGTCAATGCTCAGTTTCGCCGCTTCGGCGTAGGTTTTGTAGCTACAGATTTCTACGATCTGTTTGTCGTCAAGTATCGCCATGTTTTCGCCGCATATCCCATCCAGCGCAGCTTTCACGACGTTATCCAAATCAGGTTTGATGGCATGAAACCCGCCACCTGCAAATAATTCTGCTCGTTTCTTTTTGCTGAGACTGCGCGGCGGCTCAAAGAATACGCCTATATGAACAATGCAGGGCAATGCCGTAGGCTTCCGCCCCGCCATGAGAATCATTGTGGCGTTGCGGATGCGCCCTTCATAATCTCGCGTCTTCTGTGGCGTATAGACATGCCCAGCCCGTGTGACGCGGGGCCTGCCCTTTGCAACAGGCACCCCCGGCACATCCAGACTGAAAAATGGCAAGTCAGCCAACACGCTCTCCCGCCACGATCTTGTCATGGCAATCCAACCATCGTTGCACATCGGCCTCGCTGCCACCTACGGCGACTACAGCCTTGATGATAGCTTGAGCTTGAATGCTGCGCTCCCTGTTCCCCTGCGGGGCGCTGGCAACGGCCATTGGCGTTGTCTGTGGATGATTGCCCATATTGCGAGCTACAGGCGCTGGTGGGGGCGCTATGGGGGCCTCAGAGCCATTCCCGTGAGAAACTTCCTTGACGATGCCCTTGCCGACGTACCGTTCTGAGGCACCGTTATATTCCTTATCGTAGAAAGCAAATTCGTAGGTGTTCCCCTCGAAGAACTTACCAGCATGTTCGTCCCAGCATTTAATCACTCCGTTGTTTGTGTGCAGAGTGTGCGGGCCTTTTCCATTTGGCCGCTGGATATTCGTAATCGTCGCCTGCATAACCGCCATTTAATTCTCTCCGTTCTCTGGTTGGTAATTAAGGGTGGGGAGGGGCGTCACCAAGCTCATAGACGCCACCTCCCCTGCGCGACAGCGGAGGCTAAAACGCTGCCGCGCATAGGCCATCAAAACGTCTCCGCTCGTGGCTCATAGCGAGCCAGTAGCAACGCTGCCTCAAACGCTGCCAGATTTTCCTCGTGATGCTTAAATGTCACAGGATCAACCTGCCCCGTTTTGCGGCTGAACCGCACCAAGGTACAACCATCTATCCTGTCGCCAGCTTCCTGCAACATGGAGCGATACGCTGTAAGCTGGGCCACGTGGCCGTGCTTGAGGCTGGCAGATAAATCCGTCACGCCCTTCCAATCCACGACATGAATTTCGTCGTTGTACATCTGCGCCACCATGTCGCACGTTCCGGCGATTTTCCATTTCTCTGAGTACAGACGGCGCTCAACATCTATGACGCGCTTGACGTTCCGATCAAACCAATCGCCCAGCTTGATCTGACATTTCCTCACGTCATAGTCGTCAGATGCTTCTGGCTCTAATCCCTGCGCCTTTGCCTCAACGTAAGCGTGAACCGCTGTGCCGATGGCGCCAGCTTCTGTCGTCGCCCGGTGTGGCGCTTTGCAGACGTTCTTGGCCCAGTCGATTTTCGCCGCTGTCCCATCGAATGCTGACGGGATGTCTACGCTGATTAGCTCCTCACGAATCATCTTAGCGGCCCATCCCGAAGCTGCTCCGAAATTAAGCGGGAACGAACTCGCCACCCCACTGACGCTCAAGTCAACGCGCTCTCCGTTCCATGTGTAGCGATGGTTGCCCGCCGTATAAGTTAGCGTGCCGCCTAGCGTCTTGATAATCTCTGCCATATTTAGCCTCCGGTGGGAGGGGCCGAACCCCTCCCGGTTAAATTTAGACGCAGATGTAATTGCTGACGGAAGGCTCTTCCTTCTTTAGGCCACCCAGCGAGCGCCATTCTGATGTGGCAGGTTCGAGAAGTGTGAAAACTGGTGTGTACCGCCCGCGACTGTTCTGAACGATGGCGAACTTGTACCGTTCGAAGGTGCTGGCTTCTGCTACCAGTTCCTCCTTGGTTTCAAAGGAAGGAGCCTTCTCGATGTCCCCTACCTTACGGGTGGTGTCCAGCATCTGAAGGTAGTCGGTGAAAAGCGTTGCTTTGTTATCCATCTGATTAGCCTCTATGTTTAATTGCGATAAAGCCATTATATACATCCCGCATACAAAGTAAACACCTAATATACCCAGGGGGTGCACTACGGACGATTGACGATACCTACCCACTCTGTAATCTTATCCTTTAACCCGCGCAGATCAGACGCCTTCCGCTCGCCCTTTCTCCCCTCCCAGTACGTCTGGTAGGCCGTCACGTCCATAGTTTCCGCGTTGCCTTCCGCGATAATCACGGCGCTGTTTTTGGTTTTCGAGAACCGCTGATACATGATCCGCTGGCCGGTTGTAACCACGCCGCCCGGACTCTTCCACTCCAGCATCAGGAAGGCGCTATTCAATTCCACGATACCATCGACATCTCCAAACGAGATGTTCCCCGGAAAGCAGTCGCGAAACACCTCGATCTTTGGCCGGAGCTTTTTGTTGAAGCAGCCGTTCGCTTCGCAGTCCCATCGCATAGCGCCGGGTGGGAAGTTATCGAACGTACCCGGCTTAAGTTTCATCGTCTGCGTCCCAGTCAGTGACAGCGAGCTTGCCTTCTCCCCAGCAGTCCTCGCAGATGCGCTCCTTGAAATCGTCGGCAGCAATCTGGATTTCGTAGTAGCCCCAGCCGTCGCACTCGATGCAGGGAACCGTCCGGATGCTAGTCATCGGACTGCCTCCCCCATACGGAGTAGCACTCGCTGATGGCGTATCTCATTTTCTGGGCCACAATCTCCAGCTCGTTCGCTGATAGGCTGAACGCATCCGCCAAGGCCATCTGCATAGGCGGTGAGTTTTTTTCGAGCCCACGCTCCAGTTCCATTTCGCGCTCTGCGCTCCAGTCCCGGAATTTTTCAAGCTCCGTGGCGATCAGCTCCAACTGACGCAGCGGCGTTGATTCGATGAAATCGAACCGCGTTACAGGTTGGACAGAATCAGCAGGGTTAGCAGGATGAGGTAGATGCTGGCTGGCTCCATGATTATCCTCGTTGCCTTTAGTTCTTAAGTTTAGATGTTTCGCCAACGCCTCGCTGTTCATAAGGGGAATTTTTGAATCAGGTGTCTTCATTTCAGCCTCCGTTTGTAGGGTTACGGCAACGCAACCCAGATTAAAATCATCAAGCTCAAGAAGAGCAGGGCGAGAATGAAATCAACTATTGGCTTGATCCGATTTTTCTGCATCCGGCCTTCCCTCCAAACGGACAGGCTCATCAGGCGCTGGAACCGCGTGCCTTCGGCTGGGTTAAACTTTTTCATTGAATTAGCCTCCAGTGGGAGAGGGCAAAGCCCCCTCCCGTTTCGGTTTATTGAACAGCCCCGTAATTCGGAATACTCCGAGGCCAGTTGCTCCGATCCTCGTTGATCTTGTCTAAATTGTATGCGGCTGACACTGCCTCATCGTAGTCCAGATACCACTGCCACTTGGAAGATTCCTCATCGCATCCGACGGGGATAACGATATATTCAAAGGGCTCTTCGCACCGTTTATTAGGATCAGCGCCGTTTAAACAAACTGCGGTTCCGCCCGGCCATTTTTTAATCTGTTGCATTTTGAATTAGCCTCTTTGTTTAATTTACCAATACGGACATACTAATACATTTTGTATATCGTGTAAACACCTTATATACACTTTATGTATCCGCACCATCTAGGAACATCTTTTAAATCCTGTTCCTAGACAAATCCGAACCACTGGTTTGCGGGGTTTGGAACCACTGAAAGCAGGGGTACGGGAGGCGGCACCGCCGCCCCCTGCCCGTCTGTTACGCCGCCAGCTGAAGGAAGGGAACGCTGCTCGTCCAGCGCGATACTTCCATCTCGCGGTTCATCATCGTAACGGCAGCAGTATCGCTTTTGGTTTCCCGCAAAGCGAAACCGTTATCGTTGGCGTGGCTACTGTAATTGGTAAAGGCGCTGTAGAGGGCGTAGACGTTTAAGCCCCGCGTCTCGGCCTCTTCCTTGAAGAGCACCACCATCTTGTCGGCCTTCCGCTCGCCGGGGATCATGGCTTCGATCACCTGCGTAGCTGTCGCGACTGAAACGGGCGTCTCTGCCCAACGCTGGAGCCGCTGCCCGTGGCCCAGAAAATCATTCTTGGATCGTTGCAGATCAGCCAGAAAGTTTTCCAGCAGGAAGTTGCTGGAATTCTTGCGCCGCACCGTATCGTACTCGCCGATGATCTGGCCATTGGTGCAGTAGCTGTCGATGGCACCATACAGGACGGTGTTGCTGCACGAGCCATCAATCCCATGCGGGCTGATGATCCGATAGTGGACATCGGTTTTATGCAGCAGACTCTCCACCGTGAACTTGACGGCCGGCAGTGACAAATCCATGCAGGCCCAGCCACCGTGGCGAGCGACACTCCAGCGGACTTTCATTCCCGCTAAATCGTCTGGGGACAGCTCGTTAGTTATTTCGCCAAACACGCCGCGAGCAAAATCACCGTGGCTGGCGCAGGTAAAAGTATGGCCGACAACATCAATGTAATCTTCGGTGTTGCCGTTGAGGACGTATTTCTTCCTTGCGACTTTGCTCGGCTCGAACCGCACCGGGAAATCAATGGCGGCTGGCACCACCAGCTCGGTGGGAACTCTTGCGGTTGAATTATACATTTTCTTAACCTCCTAATCCGGCAGGATCGCCGTGCATACGCCGGGATAACCCCGGCGCATACAGAGCCACCCTTCTCAGGCTACGTCGTGGTATCTGGATTGGTTCCAGTACAGGGCTGTCTCTACCGCGTCTTCTACTGCGGCCTTGTAGCTCTCGCTGGTGGGCTTGCCGTTTTTCCGTAGAGTTGGCATCTCCACCCTAATCAAGCGGAGAGGATCGATCTCGGCGTCGTAGTCGATGCGATCCCCCAGAAACGCCGCGCCCCTATCTCCTGCTAACAGGACAGAACTTTCGGCTTCTGGGATTTCATAAACGGCTACCGTTATTTCGTTCCCTCCTAATCCTCGAAAATCCTCTGCGGCTATCACGGCGCACGTCGTAACAGCCTCTCCAATGGAGTCGGCTCGCCAGCTCGTTCCGGCCATGCCGAGGTTAATCCACGCAAGGTATTGGTTTGTCATCTTAGCCTCTTGGTTAATTGGTTATTGCTTATTGCTTATATAAGTATTCTACACATTCTACCCACTGTGTAAACACCTAGTGTATACAATGTATAAATTATTTGTTAGGATGCCCGTGTAAAATAGGGAGGGTATCTGATGCAGACATTTTTGCCGTTGCCCAGTTTCACGCAATCGCTGCGGTGTCTCGACAGGCAGCGGCTGGGCAAGCAGCGCGTTGAGGCGTTGCAGATTCTTAATGCGCTCGCTGGCAAGTCCAAGGGCTGGGTGAACCATCCAGCTACGAGAATGTGGCGCGGCTACGAAGCTGCGCTGTCGCTGTACAAGGATTTAGCTATTACCGAATGGATCGAGCGCGGTTACAACAATACGATGGAGCGTGACGCTGTTGCCGGGCGGCTGGTTAAGTATCCACACTGGCTGGGTGACGAGGATTTCCACGCCTCGCACCGCAGCAATCTGCTACGCAAGGCCCCGGATCATTACGGCGTGATGGGATGGATTGAGGCGGATAATCTTGAATACGTTTGGCCCACACAGGAGGACAGAATGGTTTCAGAAGTCGAAGAGTTCTTAGCGGACGTGTCAGCATTCGGAGTCCGGCACGGATGGAGTGATACCCGCATCGGGGAAGAGTATGGCAACCGCGCCATCATCCATCGAGCGAGGAAGGGTGTGGAGGAAGGCCGGGTTCGGATACGCCGTGGGACGATGCTGCGGGTGCGCAAGTTCATGGCCCAGCAGGACGCAGCGTTGTGACGTGGCGGCAGATACCGGCGGCGCTAAAGACGGACGGCCTGACGCCAGTGGAGAAGCTGGTGCTGGTGGGGCTGGTGTATTTCGCTGATCAGCATGGCCAGAACAGCTACCCATCCCAGCAGACATTGGCGGGGCTGTGCAACGTCGGCCCCAGCACGATCAAGCGAGCCATGAGGAAGCTGCGGGGTATGGAGCTGATAACGCCAACAGGCAAGGGCCGGAAAGGCACGGTGCGCTACACCATAAACCTGTCGCTGTCGGCACTGCCCCGAATCAGGGGGGTGCCAACACAGGCCCCGGTGAAGGGCCATGAGCGGCCTACAATCCATTGTAAAACACCAGTGTATAAGAAAGAGGGGAATATTGTTATTGATAGGTTCTCAGACATAGGGCCTATGCAGGCAATGAAGAAGGCTTGGGAACGGGAAGGCTAGGCAACCAGAATGCGCCGTGTCAGGCGGTAATAATGCTGGGGGTATGGTTGGGCGATACTCTACCCAGAGGCGGTTGTAGCCCCCTGTGTGCGCCAGTGAGGGGTTGAGAGGCCGGAGGGTTGTGTAGGCTGGACACGCCCGCCACCCACCCCGGCGGGCCCAAAAAGCCTTCGGTTCGCGGTTTTCCAGTTCGCGGTTCGCGTTCGGTTCACGAACCAAAACCCAAACCAGTTCGGCGGCGGGGCTGGGCCGCGCAAGCGGCTGGCGTGGGGACGCAGGCGCACAGGGGCGCGCTGTCGGGCTCCGGCCCGAGGGCAGGTACCTAGGTACGGGCGGGGGCAAGGGGGGCCCCTGCGGCGTTTTCGGTTCTGAGATTTTCTTTCGACTTGGCGGGCCGGTGGCGTTGTCGTTGGCCTAGCTGGGGTATTACACGCAGCCCAATACCCAGCCTTCCAGCCCCCCAAAATAAGGGGCCCAAAAAGGGCATGAATATAACTTAACACCCCCCCGGTGCATCTGCGCCCCGTATTGCAATTTTTATAAAACCTGAGATATAAGAAAAAATGGCCGAAGAACAAAAAGGCGTTCTTAATCAACACGGCGTGGGACGCCCCGCGCACAAGCCTACTGAGACAACCCGCAAAATGGTGACGAGCGCCATCGGTATGGGGCTGGATCAAACGGCCATCGGTGCGCTGCTGGATATAACCCCGAAGACGCTGCGTAAGTTTTACCGCCATGAATTAGACACCGGCGCGGCCAAGGCTAATTTCAGTGTGGCGAAAAGCCTGTACGACAGAGCCAGCGGCGGCAAGGATACAGTCGCCAGCATCTTCTGGCTGAAGGCACGGGCTGGCTGGCAGGACACTACGAAAACAGTTCACGAAGGCCTGCCTGAGCAGATTACGGTATCGTTTGCCCTAGAGCCACCTAAAGTAGAACATCAAGTTATTGATGTAACCCCCGAAAAACAAATAGAAAATGCAGACTGACACCGTAGGTATTAGCAGCGTTGTACCCTATGCGCGGAACCCGCGCCGGAATGAGGCCGCTGTAGCCAAGGTAGCCGCGTCCTTGCAGGAGTTTGGGTGGCGTCAACCAATTGTGGTGGACGAGGATATGGTTGTGGTCGCTGGGCATACGCGGCTGGAAGCTGCCCGTACTCTGAATATGGAAGAGGTGCCGATACATATTGCGCGTGGCCTGACACCCGAACAGATTAAAGCCTACCGGCTGGCGGACAACCGCGTGGGGCAAGAGGCCGAATGGGACGAAGAGTTGCTACGGCTGGAGCTTGGCGAGCTTGCAGCGGCGAGCTTTGCACTTGATTTGACAGGGTTCGACACTCAGGAGTGGGAATCTATTTTATTGGATGCGGTTGGCCCGGAATCTGATACTGATGAGAAAAAAGGCAAGTTATCAGAGAAATTTTTGGTCCCCCCGTTCAGCGTCTTGAACGCCCGTGAGGGCTGGTGGCAAGCCAGAAAGAGCGCTTGGATTGGGCTGGGCATACAGAGCGAGTTGGGGCGCGGAGGAAAGGGTTATGCCGAGGCGATAGCTAACACATGGATACAGCGGGGGGGCAAAGGGGGGGAAACAGGAACCAGCGTTTTTGATCCAGTGTTGTGTGAGTTGGTTTACCGATGGTTCAGTCCGCCAGAAGGAATTGTGCTTGATCCGTTCGCAGGCGGCAGCGTGCGTGGGATTGTAGCCTCTGTTTTGGGGCGCGAATATGTGGGTTACGATTTGCGCCCGGAACAAGTTGCGGCCAATGGTGAGCAGGCGGTGTCGATATGTGATTCCCGACAGCCGCAGTGGGTAGTTGCTGACAGCCGTACTATCGACAAGTCTGATGTCGAGGCTGATTTCCTGTTTAGCTGTCCGCCGTATGCAGATTTAGAAATCTATAGCGACGACTCGCGGGATTTGTCGACGCTGCCCTATTCAGAGTTTCGGGATAGCTATCGGGAAATTATCGCCAAGTCCTGTGCAAAATTGAAGGATGATCGCTTCGCTTGCTTCGTCGTCGGTGAGGTGCGGGACAAAGCAGGGAGGTATTACAATTTCGTTGGCGATACTATCAGTGCATTTATGGATGCAGGAATGAGTTATTACAACGAAATGATTTTGGTGACAGCCGTCGGCTCGCTTCCCATTCGGGCTGGCCGATACTTTTCGGTGAGCCGTAAAATAGGGAAAACCCACCAGAACGTGTTGATTTTCGTCAAGGGTGACTTTAAGGCAGCAGTGAAAGCCGCTGGAGAAATCACAATAGACGAGGAAATGCTGGAACCCGATGGAAATACAGATACCGTACACGCCACGCCCCCAGCAGCTTGATCTGCACCGAAATGACACACGCTTTAAGATTTGCGTGAGCCATCGACGCTGGGGCAAAAGCGTCTACGCGGTGACAGAGCTGCTGGCTAAGGCTCTGGAAATTAAAACCGAGCGCCGAGACGGGCGCTTTATGTACCTTGCGCCGTACTACCGCCAAGCCAAGCAAGTCGCGTGGGATTATTTGCAGCACTATGCCCGTGATATTCCGGGAACCAAAATCAATCAATCTGAGTTGCGTGTTGATTTAATTAACGGCAGTCGTATTCGGCTGGCTGGTGCGGGAGATGATCCTGATGCGTTAAGAGGAATATTCCTTGATGGCGTGATACTTGACGAATACGCCGATATGTCGCCGCGTGTGTGGAGTGAGATCGTGCGCCCCAGTCTGGTTGATCGTAAAGGATGGGCGATATTTATTGGAACGCCGAAAGGCAGGAATCATTTCTGGCGGCTGTATGAGGACTCGGCAGACGATCACGAATGGTATCGTGCGATTTATCGTGCCTCTGAAACGGAGGTTATCGATCCGCACGAACTTGAAGCCGCCAAGCGTGAGATGGGTGAGGATGAGTATTTGCAGGAGTTTGAGTGTTCGTGGACTGCTGCGATCAAGGGAAGCTATTACGGAGGGATAATTGAAGACGCAGATAATGAAGGCCGTATCTGCCGCGTCGAGCATGACCCGGCGATTCCTGTCCACGTTGCGTGGGATTTGGGTATCAGCGATTCGTGCGCTCTGTGGTTTTTTCAAGTCACTCTGGGCGAAGTTCGTATCATTGATTACTACGAACACAACAACGTAGGACTTGAGCATTACGTCAAAATCATGGAGGAAAAAGGGTACTGGTACGGCGATGACTGGTTGCCGCACGATGCCAAGGTGCGTGAACTGGGAACAGGGCGCACCCGTGCCGAGACGCTGATTAACATGGGCAGACGGCCCCGGATTGTCCCGAATCACAAGATTGCGGACGGTATAAATGCCGGGAGGCTGCTGCTCCAGCACTGCTATTTTGACGAATTTGCCTGTGAGCAGGGCCTTAACGCGCTGCGTTCCTACCAGCGGGAATGGGATGATGTGAAGCGCGTGTTCAAGAAGACGCCCCTGCACAACTGGGCCTCACACGCCGCAGATTCCTTCAGATATCTGGCGATTGCCTACCGGAATCTGAAGCCAAAAGAGCCCGAAACGGACTGGCAGGAAGAGATGCTGAAAAAACCAACACTTGACGATTTGTGGGAAATACACGATTTTGATGAGGCAAGGTATATGGAGCCACGAATCTGATGGCGATTGATTATGATTTACCTGACGGTGGTTTCGCCGCTGGAAGCGGCAGCATGGGAATGCCCGATGCTGCGATGCTGGGAAGCATTCTTGGCGATCTTACAGCAAAGATCACGGTAAAGACGGAAGAGGTTCCCCAAGATTATACGGGCGTTCCGAAGAAAACCAAAACAGTAGAAGAGGTTGATTTAGCCGCCATTATGCCGGGGCCAGCGCCGATAATGATGAATATGGGGCCACCGCCGCCGCAACAGATGCCGCAAATGCCGCAGATGCAGCAGCCGATGCAACAGATGCCCGGAAGTATGGGTGTGCAGGCAGCGCAGTCTGTTATGCAGCAGCCATTCGGTTAATTGCTGAAATGGAATGGATTTCTGGGAAAAGCCACTCCATGAACTTTCAGATGAGGAATGGGAAGCCCTGTGCGACGGCTGCGGGAAGTGCTGCGCCGTTAAAATCAGGGATGAGGCGACAAATGAGGTGTTTTACACCGATGTTGCGTGTCATTTACTGGATAGTCAGACTGCGAAATGCTCAAACTACCCGAAACGTCAGGAACTTGTGCCTTCCTGTGTGTCCCTGACGCCGGAGAATGTATATGAAATTGACTGGTTGCCCGAAACGTGCGCGTACACAAAAAGAGCAAGGGGTGAGCCGCTTGAATGGTGGCATCCGCTCATATCGGGCAGCAAAGAGACGGTACACAGCGCCGGGATATCCGTGCGCGGCAAAACCAGCGGGGCAAGTATAGCCGATGGCTGAAACACGCGACGAACAGGAAAAACTGTACGGAACTGCCCTGTATTGGCAGCGTGAACTGGATCAGGCCAGCGAATTTGAGCGTGATTGGCGTGAACGCGGCATCCGTGTTGTGGAGCGTTACCGTGATGAGCGTGACACAGGCGTTGTCGGGCCGCTGACACACCGTTTTAATATTCTCTGGGCGAATACTGAAACACTTAAAAGCGCATTATTTGCGCGGATGGCCCAGCCAGATGTCCGCCGCAGGTTCCATGATGGAGATACATCAGCGCGACAGGTTGCTATTGTACTGGAACGGGCGCTGCATTACGGAATAGATGTCTATGATTCGGAACTTCCTATCCGTGCTGCGTTGGAAGATTATCTTTTGCCGGGGCGTGGCGTTGTATGGGTAATCTATGAGCCAATAATCGTAAAAGAAAAGACAAAAATCGAAATCAAAGGCGAAGATGTAGACATTCTGGAAGAAGAAGAGATCGAGCGCCTTGGCGATCAGCGTTGCCGCTTTGAATACGTCCACTGGCAGGATTACCGGGAAAGTCCAAGCCGCAGGCCGGAAGATGTGACATGGCGGGCGCGGCGGCACCTGTTCACACGCGAGGAACTTGTCGGGCGCGGGTTTGATCATGCCGAAGATGTACCGCTGAACTGGATGCCGGAACGTGCGGATGATGCAGATATAGATGAAATATACAACCGCGCTGAAGTTTGGGAAATCTGGGATAAGGTAAAGCGCCGACGCCTGTATGTGGCAACAGGATATAAAGACGTATTAGCAGACGATGACGATCCCTACACGCTGGAAAATTTCTTTCCCTGCCCGACACCGTTGCTGGCGGTACGCACAAACAATACGTCAATTCCTGTGCCGGAGTTCACGTTGTATCAGGATCAGGCGGACGAGCTGGATCGTGTAACAAGCCGTATCACGACATTAATAGAAGGCTTGAAGCGCCGTGGCGTCTACGACTCAAGCATTCCTGAGTTGGCACACCTCGCAAACGCAACGGACAACGAGTTTGTCCCTAGCGATAACTTTGCCAATTTAGCGCAAAAAGGCGGCCTGAACGGAGCATTCCAGACTGAAGACATTTCAGCAATCACACAGGTTCTGGCTGGCCTTTACAACCAGCGCGGACAGGTTCTCCAGACTATCTACGAAATAACAGGAATTTCGGACATTATTCGCGGCGGCGGCACAAAAGCCAGCGAAAGCGCCACGGCACAGCAGCTTAAAGCCCAGTACGGCTCCATGCGGTTACGGTTACGGCAGGACGATATTCAAAAATACATACGCGATTTGTTCCGTATTAAGGCTGAACTTATTGCTGAAAACTACGAGCCGGACGTTCTGGAACGCATTACAGGTATATCTATCAACGATGAAATGATTGAAATCATGCGTAACGACAAGTTACGCAGTTATCAGATCGATGTTGAAACAGACAGCACGGTATTCGCTGACGAAGAACAGATTAAGCGCACCCGCATAGAATTCGCGAACGTAATGGGCGGTTATTTAGTGCAGGCAATCGAAGCAACACGGGCCGCGCCGGAGCTGACGCCGATAGCGTTTGAAATACTTAAATTTGTTTCTGGCGCTTGGAAAGTCGGTAGGCAATTTGAAGATGTAATTGATGAAACAGAAGCCGCAGTTATGCAGCAGCTTCAAGCAGCCCAGCAGCAGCCGCAGGTATCGCCAGAAGAGCGTATCGCACAGCAGCGCATAGCGGCTGAACTTGAGCGCGAGAAGCTCAAGCAGGAAGGCAAGCTGGCTGATATATCCTCCAGAGAACGAACAAAATCGGTGGAGATAGAGGAAGAAAGCCGCGCCTCCAGTGAGCGCGTCCGCAGCAAGGAAGACTTGGCGCTTCTTGAGGCTGAGTTGAAAATGGCGGAACAGCAGCGATGAACTCTGAATACCGTAGAAACTATGACGCCATTAAATGGACGCCGCAAAAGGCCGGTAAAAAGGCCGGGAAAGCCTTTAACAGAGCCGCGTACAGCATAATGAAAGATATAGAGCCGTTTAAAAGTCCAATAGACGGTTCTTATGTTACAAGCAGATCAGAATTGCGCGAACACGAAAAGAGACATAATGTTCGCCAGATTGGTAATGACTGGGCGGGAAGTGAGCGCCCTTCAAACTGGGATACGATTAAAAATGTCAATAACTGAGACTAGCACCCCGGAAGCGGGGCCAGCGTCAGAAGCAACGACACTTGATGGCGTTCTTGAAAGCGTTATCGGTGTCAAAGGAGAGTTCAGTGACGGCGATGCTGAACCCACTTCTGAAAATCCAAAAGCTATCGCCGGAGAAACCAGCGCGGAAGAAGTCGAAGTCGCAACAGACGACTCATCAGACGATGCCGCCGAGGGCCATGAAGCAAGCGAAGACGAAGCCACTCCCGAAACAGACATACCGGAGTCTGAAGGGGAGCCAGCGCCGGATGCTTTGGCTGCACCGAAAACATGGCCTGCTGAACAACGCGAAGCGTTCGAGCAGTTACCCGATGAGCAGAGAGATTTTATGCTTCAGAGGGAGAACGAGCGTGATGCGGCGTTCACTCGCAAGACGACTGAACTGGCAGAGCAGCGAAAACAGGTAGAAGGCTTACAGGGCGTTCTGGCACCGTACAAACAGCAGATGCAGGCTCACGGGATTAGCGAGGCCGAATATATCTCGCGTCTTATGAGTTATGACAATGCACTACGGCAGAACCCGCAGGCCGCTATCGCACACCTCGCCCAGCACTACGGAGTTCAGTTACCGTCAGGCGATTCGGGCGCGGATTATGTAGAGGACTATTCTACGGATTCGCATACACAGCAACTGCAACAACAACTGGCCCAGACGCAACAGCAAGTTAATATGTTGGCACAGTCGCAGCATCAGGATCGTTACAAACAACTTGAGGATCAGGTTAGCTTATTCGCAAACGAAAAGTCTGCGGATGGAAGCCTAAAACGTCCTCATTTTGATAAGTTGCGTGAACGGATGTCGCGGCTCGTAACTGCCGGAGAGACGCAAGACTTGCAGACGGCATACGATATGGCGCTTCGCCTTGATGACGATCTCTACAAAGAGACGCTGGAAAGCGAGCGTGCAGCCGTAAGCAGGAAAGAAGAGGCAAAGAGGAAGGCGGCTGTCGATAAAGCCAAAAAGACTCGGCCTACTCAGTCAACGGCACCTCCCAAGGGTGCGGTTATGGCAAGCGGACTTGACGACATTCTGCGCGATACAATTAACACTGCCAGAACGTGAGGGTTACTGTTGTTGCCCCATGATGGGAGCAACTTAAATGGCTGCATCTCCAAATAGTACGTATACGGAGATTGTAACCACTACGCTTGCTGGTTACTCCAAGACGATGGCCGACAACGTGACGAACAACAATGCGTTGCTTCGCCACATTGACTCGAACGGGAACAAATCCCCCGCGACAGGCCGAACCATCGTACAGGAGCTTGAGTACGCTACGAACTCGACAACCAAGTGGTATTCGGGTTACGAGGTGCTTGATACTTCAACCAGTAACGTGTTCACCGCTGCCGAGTTTAATTACAAGCAGTTGGCGGGCAATGTGGTTATTTCAGGACTTGAGCAAGTCGAGAACTCCGGCCCGGAGCAGATTTTCAATCTTCTCAAAAGCCGGATTCGGAACCTTGAGAAATCGCTCAAGAACACGATGGCGACTGCGCTTTATGCAGACGGCACCGGAACTGATTCCAAGGAACTTGGCGGGCTGCAATTGATTGTCCCCGGCACCGTAGGCAATACGGTTGGCGGCATCAATTCCACCACCTATTCGTTCTGGCAGAATCAGGTGTATGACTTCTCAACAGAGGGGGCAAGCGCTTCCGCAACCACAATCCAGACGGCCATGAATACTCTTTGGCTTGCCTGTATCCGTGGCGCGGATCGTCCTGACGTGATTGTCGGTGATACCAATTACTTTGGTTTCTACTGGTCGTCGCTTCAGTCGAACCAGCGGTTCACGTCTGACGAGTCGGCATCGGCAGGATTTATGAACCTTATGTTCATGGATGCGCCGGTGTATTACGACGATCAGTGCCCATCGAACAAGATGTACATGCTCAACACGGATTATCTCTTTCTGCGTTATGCGGAAGGCCGTGAGTTCGTGCCTCTTGGTGAGAAGGCTTCCGTAAATCAGGATGCACTTGTCATGCCTGTTGCTTGGGCCGGTAATATGGCCGTCAGCAACCGTGCGCGACAAGGTATCATCCAAGCCTAGTAGGAGGAGCGAATGGCATACACAACTCAAAGTGCTGTTGGCATTGACTTCGACGGCGGTACGGAATCAACACCCTCTCAGGCTATTGGAACCCGGATGATGGGAACCGATAGCTCGACTTGGCTTTACATCACGGCTGGTTCTGCAATCGCGCAGTACGATGTCGTAGCTGTAACTGAAGCCTTTTCGGGTGTTCCATGCACAAAGGCTTTGATTGATGACGGACACATCGTTGGTGTGGCCCCGGAAGCAATCAGTTCCGGCGAGTATGGCTGGGTTCAGCTAACGGGTGTTGTCACGATGAACGTGCTGGCATCCTGTGCTGCCGACGTTACCTTGTATTCGTCTGCAACCGCTGGTTCGCTTGACGATACGTCAACTTCGCAAACGGCAGTAAACGGCTTGTTTCTGACAACTGCTCGTGGTGGAACCGCCGGTTCTGCTGCGGGGTTGGGAACATGGCCTATGTCGGCTGCGATCTAACCGAGAAGGGAGTGCGGGGGCTTCAAAACCCCCGCACAACTGCTTATGGGTAATATCAGGATAGAGTTTCTGCCAAGCGAAGACGGCAAGCCCGATCTCGTAGAGATACGGCGCGTCGGTGATCCGAATACCGTTCTCTATAAAGTAACGGAAAAGGTTGAATGGCTGGCGGAGCATTTTCCTGCCGAACTTGCCGCTTATGAAAAAAGTGGCGGAAAAGTGTCAGCGGCCAATATTAAGCCGCAGGGCACTGAATTAACGGTACTGAAGGGTGTCGGGCCACGCAGGGCGCAAACACTAATAAATCGCGAAGTGGCAACGGTTGAACAGCTATCAGAACTGTCTGATGCAAGCGTCAGCAGTCTCGGTGCAGGAACTGTTGATTTGCGTAAACTGGCCCGTGATTATTTAGCCGATCAAGCCGGTATTAAACCAAGGCAGACAGTTGGATGACGCTACTCACGATTTGCCAAGACGCCGCTAAAATCATCGGGATAACTGCGCCTGATGCCGTGACTGCATCAACAGATACGTCTGTTATCCAGCTCGAAGCGTGTGCAAATCAGGAAGGCCGCGCACAGGTGCAGCGGTACAAATGGGAAGTCTTAATCAAAGAAGGAAGCCACACAACCCTTGCTGCTGAAAGTCAGGGTACGATGGTTTCCATTGCCAGCGACTTCGGGCGCTTCAGCAATAATACGATGTGGAACCGTACAACGGACAGAACCTATTACGGGCCAATCACCGGCTCCGAATGGCAGCGTATTCTGGCTGTCGTCAGTGGCGGCATCACCAATTATTTCCGTATTCGTGGCGGGTTGCTGCTTATGCATCCGACGCCCACGGCAGGGCAGTCCGTCAAGTTCGAGTATATATCAAAGAACTGGGTGGATACGTCCGGTGGCTCAACGGCCAATGCGGATAAATTCACGGGCGATTCGCAGACAACCGTTCTTGAAGAGGAACTTGTTGTTCTGGGTGTCGTCTGGCGTTTTCTGAAAATAAAAGGACTGCCGTTCCAGCAGCAGTTCATGGAATATCAGGCCCGTGTGGAAGAATACAGTGGGCATGATGGAGCGAAGCCTATTCTGCGTATGGGTGGCCCAAGCAGGGCTATCCTTGCACTTAACGAGCCGGAAGGTAACTACGGCTTATAAAGGAGATTGAAATGCCGCAAGGAGCAGGAACATATGGCAGCCAAGTAGGCCGCCCACCAAAACCATCTAATACGAAAAAGACTAAACCAGCATGTACTCTGGGTGGCCCTTCTAAATAAGGCGATTAAATGCAGCGTGATTTATACGGCGAACTGCTCTCACGGGCGCTGAACAGAGGCGCACCGCAAGGGCATTTTGCTGCATATATCACACCGCAGGAAGGCGGTGCCTTACGCGCTATGGGCGGGGGCGTCGCTCCCGGCGGGGGGCAGTATATGGCGAACGGCATTCCCAGCTTTCAGGAGATGGGCGGGGTTGATCCGGGCATAGCTGATCCAACAGGCCCGACTGGTGGCTATGGCTCCGCTGGTTTTGAGATGGGATTTACCGATCCTAGCCTTCCGGGTTATTTGGGTAATACGGGCGTGTCACAAGCAGATGTAGATGCGGCAGAGCAGGCTATGGGGTTGGAAAACCCGCTGGGGAGAGCAGAACGTGCTGAAATGGCGCGGCAAATGGCGGCTGCTCGAATGGCCGAGGTGGATAGACGAAGCGCTCCTGTCACAGTTCAGGCTTTGCCAGCGGTGTCTCCAACGGTACAGGCCGGAATAAATGTAGCTAGAGCCGTGCAAGCTGGTATGCCACCCGCGCAGCAAGCAGTCGAAGACGATTATGGTGTGCCAACGGAATATGGCGTAACTCCATCAGGTTACAACGAGCGCGGCGATTTTGTTGGGTATGTTGACGACGCTTTCACGGGAACTGGTGATAGGACATCTCGTAACAATCCAGCAACCGACGCCTTTGGGCGCGAGCCGGGGAATGTAGATCAATATGGATTTGTTACTGAACAGGGAGCAAGAAACGCGCAAAACAATCAAAGCGAAGGCGGTTTAGGATACATGAGCCCCGGCGCAATGAGCGTCCAAGCGGGAATGTCTTTTGCTGATTTAGCTGCTATCAACAGCCTTAGCAGAGATGGGGGATACTCAGTTAACGCAACCAACCCAGATGCACACGATTTGGAAGTAAGTTTCCTTAACGCCCGATACAATCCCAACTTTGCAAATGCTGTTTACGGAATTGGTGGACTTGTAAGCCCTTCATTTATGATGGGCGTAAACGCAATCAACGCCAGAAGCCCTCACGCGCAATACGAAGGTTATGAATCGCCGGGGTTCGGCAACATACTGGGGCAGGCAGCGCGGGGCATCGGGCTGGGAGGAGTTGTTGACGCCGTGGGTAATGTCCGCAGCGAAATAGGTGAGGTACTTTCTGGCATTACTGATCCAATTACGGGCGCAATCGGAAGAGCAGGAACAGCGATAGGTGAAGAAATAAGCGGTGCGTTTTCCCCAGTAACAGACTTTTTTGGAGATAGGCCAGCTCCTGAACAGGGGCCGAGCATTCCACAAGACGGGGGCAATCAAGAGGTATTTGTTCCACCGCAACCCGCGCCTGTGACAGAGCCGTTTGTTTCGGATGATGCGGATGATGCGGAAAGGCAGTTTGCAGAAATACCGCCGGATATTCTGGCTAGGATACTGGCGACTGAACGGTTTGGCCGACAGAGGGTAGGATTAGCATAATGGCTACTTCTCCACTCGCCATGACAGGACAGAGCAACGCGGTTCCCGCGCCGATTGGCGGGTTAAATACACGCGACTCTGTTGATCTGCTGCCGGAAACAGATGCAATACGTCTCGAAAACTTCTTCCCGGCGCGTTCCCACGTTCAAGTCCGTAACGGATACGACGATCATGTAACGGGACTGCCATCCACCGTTCAGAGCCTGATGGTTTATAACAGCGGCACCACAAGCACGATGTTCGCCGCAAGCGGTACTGCTGTTTACAACGTAACCAGTGCCGGATCAGTCGGCTCTGCTGTTATTACCAGCCTGTCTAATGCCCAGTTCCAGTGGGTGAATATGACAACATCGGGTGGTTCGTTTCTGTTTATCTGTAACGGGGAGGACGCTCCGCGCCACTGGAATGGTTCCGCATGGGCCACGCCAACCCTCGGCAGCATCACCGCTGCCAATGTTATCAATGTCGAAGTCTACAAGGAGCGTCTGTTCTTCGTCCTGACGGACAGCCTGACATACGGCTATCTGCCTGTTAACAGCGTGGCCGGCACAGTCGCATCTGTAAATCTGGGCAGCGTATTCAGCAAGGGCGGCAAGCTGATGGCAATCAGCACATGGACACGCGATGGCGGCTCCGGCCCTGATGACAATATCCTGTTCTATACAGATCAGGGCGAAATCGCCATGTACAGCGGCACCGATCCGTCTGACGCGACAAAGTGGAGCCTTGTCGGTGTTTACACGGTAGGGCGTCCTATCGGACGGCGGTGTATGCTTCGCGTTGGTTCGGATTGCTATCTGGTGACAGAGAACGGCCTTCTGCCCATGACACAGGTGCTGGGCACAGGGGAGGCTGCGCCGAACCGTGCTATCAGCGACAAGATCAGCAACAGCTACAACGACTCAGTTGTAAACTTCAAGGACGTATTCGGGTGGCAGGGTGTTGTCTATCCAAAAGGTGGCTACGCAGCTATCAATGTTCCTGACTCTACGGGCGGGGCTTTTATACAGTATGTTGTGAATCTTGATACCGGGGCGTGGGCAAAATTTACCAATCAGGATGCTTATGTCTGGGCAGTATTTAACAGCGATTTGTACTTTGGCGGAAATACCAAAGTCCACAAGGCTGACAGCGGGACGGACGATGCTGGTTCTGCGATAGAAGCAATAGCCAAGACAGCGTTTATCTATTTTGGTGGACGCAATGGCCCGAAGCGATTTACTGCTATCCGCCCTGTTATGGCGAGTGACACGGATCTGGAAGTCAGCATCGGGTTCGATACTGATTTCCGTGACGGCACAACGACATTCACCCCCAGCACAACGTCCAGCATTGCCTCGGCGTGGGATACGGCAACGTGGGATGCTGCAACGTGGGGCGCTCCCATCACGACACAGCAGGCATGGTTCAGCGTTGCTGATATCGGATGGAACGCCGCTGTGCGTGTCCGCACCAGTACCAGTCAGCAATCCGTAAGATGGCTTGCAACCGATGTCCGCTATGAAGTGGGAATGGGCTTATGATCAGCGATTACGTCTGGGAGCTTCTTGCCCCGGCGACGGAAGCATTTGAAGACGTAGGCCGTGAGGAAGTCGAGCAAGGCTTGGACGAAGGCACGTTTACGTTGTTTGAGGGGCTTGAATCGGCAGCAGTAACGTGTGCTTTTGGCGATTCCCTGAGAATAGGACTGGCTGGCGGAAACCTGATAGAGCTGAGACAGATAGAAGAAGAAATCTGCGACTTTGCCAAAGCGCGGAATTTCAGATTCGTCGAGATTGTTGGACGCCCCGGATGGGAGCGAGAGTTGCCTGACTACAAACGAACAGCGGTGCTTTTAAGAAAGGAGCTAGGCTATGGGCTTCATTAGGGATATGTTCAGCAGCCCTGATCCGCCACCGCCTATAAATTACGGGCAACTCAGGCAGGATCAGCAACAGGTTGATCGTGAGTCTGCCCGGCTTCAGACGCAGTTATCACGGCCTGATCTGGTTACGCCGTACAGCACGACGACATTCCGTGAAACTTCACCCGATCAATTTCTGGGAACATATACGCTTGCGCCGGAATATGAAGCTATCCGGGGGCAGGAAGCAGGATTACAGGCTGGATTGCAAGGCTTGGCGGGTGAACGTCTCGGGCAAGTAGACAGAGGTGCCTTTACGACAGCGGGATTACCGGGCGAGCCAACGCCGTTTACCTACGGCCAGTTTGGAGATCAGCCTACTTATTCCACGGCAGCTGCAACCTATCAGCTTCCCAGCTTTTCTGATCTCAATACTTATACCAGCAATGCTGCCGATGAATTTTTCAATCGGGCTGTAGCACGTCTCAACCCTCAGTTCGACAGGGCAGAAACGGCCTTGCGGACGCAGTTGATTAACAGCGGCATTCCAGAGGGTTCCGGTGCCTTCAATCAGGAACTTGAGTTATTCCGGCAACAGAAGAACGATCAGCTGGCCGATCTTGCCAGCCAAGCTGTATTCCAAGGGCAATCACTTCAGCAGAATATTCTGAGTAACATTCTGGCAGGGCGCGGACAGGAACTTACGGAAATCGGCACTGAGTTTGACGTAGCTCAAGCGCGGAGAGGCCAGACGATTGCCGAAGCCAGAGATGAATATGGACTGGCACAACAAGCCCGTGACAGGGCGATAGCAGAGCGGTTGCGTGAGCGTCAGCAGCCTTTGACAGAGCTTTCGGCATTACTGACAGGCACAACGCCGTTTACTCAAGCAGCAGCGCAGGGGCCGGGGCCTTTAGCGGCAGTAGCGGCACCGCCTCCTATCGATCTGGGAGCGCTGGCTGGGGCACAACAAGCCGACAGGCTTGCTAGGTTCCAAGGCGCTGCGCAGAATGTGCAAGCAAATCGTAATTTAGTGGGAACAATAGGCGGGGCGGCTTTAGGTAATCCCAGCCTATTTACATAGTCGAGGATAATTATGGTTTTCACTGTCAACCCAAATATTGAGCGGCAACGCACATACAGAAGAGATTTGATGGCAGACGTGCTTGGCGCGCAACCCGGTTTAGGCCCTAACCCATATGCCACGCCTAATTGGAATTTTCTGGGGCAACTTGCTAAGGGTGCTATGGCAGGAAGGGCGGGGGCTGAAGCTCAAAGGCTTGAAAACCAGCAAAAAGCAGCGCAAGCCGCAATAGCGCAAGTCTTAATGGGTAAAGGAGTTCCGGCTGCGGCTACACCCGCTGCGCCACAACCTACTGATTTTCTGAGCCGCGCAAAACGAGCAATATTTCCGTCTACTCCGACTGTCGCTGAAGCAGGGAGAAAGTACGCTGGCGCAACAACAATAACGCCGGAGATGGCAGTAGATTCTGGAGCTGATCCTTTACTATTGGAGCTTTCAAAGCAGAAAATCAGCACAACACGATTAGCGACAGAGCGGGAAAACAATTTAAGGGAAGCGACTGGGCTATATCGCAAAATTAAGACAGCCGGTGAAAATGCTGATCCAGCAATGGTGAAAAGGTTGAACGAATTATCAACCAACCTACCGACAGAGCTTCCGACAGCCGACTATAAGGTGGTTACGACGCCCGGAGGCAAGGCGGGGTATGTGCCAATAGATATTCTGGGCAACGTAACTGGAAATCTAACATTTGAGCCATCTCCGCTTGTAGATATGGGCTCAAGAGAAACAGCAAAAATTCAAGCTGAGCAAGAGCTTAAAGGGACGATAGCTGAACAAGCAGCAGACAGAGCGTTTGGGACATATTATGCCGATACTTTTATCGGGCAAGGCGGGTTTGCCGATTTAGCTTCAAACAAAGCAAAGATACGAGGCGTTATCAAAGATTTGAAATCAGGAAAGCTAAACCTTACTGGAATTGACGTTGGGCTTGCTAACTCTGCTGGCAGGCTCCCCATGACTATATGGTACAAAGACGCAGCAAACGCATTAGATACAGTCGAAGAAGTCGTTCAGCGCAATCTGCGCGTTATCCTTGGCGCTCAATTTACAGAAGGAGAGGGAACAAGGCTTATAGCAAGAGCTTATAATCCATTCTTATCGGAAAAAGTTAATGCAAACCGACTTGAGCGGCTTGCTAATACGATGGAAAGACAACTGCAACAAAAAATAAAGGCCATCGAATATTACCAAGCCAACAATGGTACTTTGCGAGGGTTTAAGGGCTATGTTCCTACTCTAGATGATGTGCAGAAGGCCGCAGACGAATTAATCACTGAAGTAGCCACTCCCAAACAAATTTCTAATTGGGATAAAAATTACATAGACACTTTAATGACGCATGATAACAAGCCGACAAACGAACTTCTTCAAATCTTGGACAATCCGGCTGCGAAAACTGCTTTAGTAGCAAGGGCAAGAAGTTTAGGGCTTAAAGGATTTACGCAGGAGAATACTGGTGCTTCAGGCCGTAGCGTAACTGTTCCTATTCAGCAATTAGGTACGGGCGGATAACCGGGGGTAACGATGGAAAATGCCGAAATAATTGCAGCCCTGACTGGCAATGTAGCTGCTCCCGAATCACCTGACGCGGAACTAGAATCATCCGATACGGAACTAAGCGCAGGGGATGTGGTTACAGGAGCAGTAACTAATTTCCCCAGCAGCTTCGCGCAGTTGGGCAAGGATGTCATACAGCCATTTTTAAGCCCAATAGAAACCGCTGAATCATTATACGAACTCGGCAAAGGTGTGGTGCAGCTAGTTATTCCCGGTGAACAGGGAAACGAAGAAACAGCGCGACGTGTCGGACAGTTTTTCGCAGATCGGTACGGTGGAGATGATCCATTAGAAAGTATTAAGCGTACTATAGCCACCGATCCGGCTGGTTTTCTTGCCGATCTATCCTTAGTGGCTACGGGCGGTGCTGCGGCATTAACCAGAGCCGGAAAAGTAGCAAAAGTGTCGGAGAAGGCACTAGAAAAGGGACGACAAGCCGGGAAAGTGTCCCAGTTAGCTGATCCCATAACAGCCACAATAGCCGGAGCGACTAAAGCAGGCGGAAAACTTGCATCGAGTATGCTTGGAGGCGCTACAGGCGTTGGCTCAAAGCCAATACAGGTTGCCTTTCAAGCTGGACGCGCTGGCGGTGAAAAGGCACAGGCTTTTCTGGATAATTTAAGAGGTGACGCCCCGATATCTGATTTAGTTGAATCCGCTCGTAACGCCTTGAACAGTTTGCGGAACGAAAGAAGAGCCGCCTACTTACAGGGTATGGAAAGGCTGGGCAAAGATCAAACGCCACTCAGCTTGGATGACGTGGATAAAGTAGTGTCAGAAATGAGTACGGAAGGCACACATCAGCTACCATCCGGGCGGCGTGTCAAGATACGGGGGGATAAGCCATCTCAAACTCTGGAAGAAATAAAAGCAAAAATAGAAGATTTTAGGGGTGTCGACGGGGATGAAGTTCTCACAGCGATTGATTTAGATAAGCTGAAGCAAGCCATCGGTGAAGTGCGGGATCAAATCAATATTCGTGATAATCCTATTCCGTGGAACCTAGCAAACCAAGTGTACGGCGCTGTTCGTAGAACTATTATCAAGCAAGATCCAGAATACGCTAAGACGATGAAAGAATACGAAGAGGCAACCGATCTAATAACAGAGATCGAAAATTCGTTTAATATGGGAAAAACAGGAAAGCGCGGTAGGATTGACACTCAAGTTCGTAAATTAACTTCCATTATGCGTGATAATGTTAACACCGCTTACGGCTATCGGGGGGAACTTGCTGATACGTTAGCTTCAGCGGCTGGCGGAGAACGGTTATTGGAACAAGCTGCTGGCGTGACGCTTTCTCCGTTGAGAAGCCGGGGGCTGGCTAATCTGTCGCAAGTGGGAGTGGGGGCCGCTGCTGCTGCAACGGCCAATCCCCTATTGCTGGGTATGTATCCAGCCACAATGCCGAGAGTAGTTGGCGAGGCTGCGTATTATGCTGGGAAAGCATCTCCTTATGTTGGCGCTCCTGCGCGGGGCGCTGCTCGCGCTGCTCCGGCGGCTTTTCAAGTAGGGCGTACAAGCCGTGTATCGCAGCCTAGTCGTGAGGAAATGCTTTTTAATATATTGAGATCGAAATAAGGAGTTAAAAAAATGCCTTGGAGTGGTGGAGCTTTTACAAGAACGAACGGTGTTCATACGGGTGCCACCCTCTGGGCGCAGGATCGTGACGCTGGAACAAAGATACTGGCGACAAGGCACGATACCCATGATCAGGACTTGGCCGATGGCATTAACTCCACGCTCGAAAAGAGCGGGAGCAACGCCGCTACGGGCAATCTGAACATTGGCAGCAATCGCCTGACGGCGGTGGCAGACGGCACGGCCAAGACAGACGCTGCTACCGTCAACCAGATTCAGAGCAACGCCCCGGCCTTCCAAGCAACGGATACGGGCACCGCCAATGCTTATGTCGTCGCACTGTCTCCGGCGGTGACGGCCTATGCGGCGGGGCAGGCGTTTACGTTCAAGGCTGGTGCGGCCAGCACCACGGCATCGACGCTGAACGTCAACGGGCTTGGTACCAAGGCGATCAAAAAGCTGCACGATCAGGACATTGCATCCGGCGATATCGAAAGCGGCTCCATTGTCACGGTGGTTTACGACGGCACCAACTTCCAGATGACGAGCCAACTGGCTACAACCGCATCGTCTGGCGCACCATCAGCCTCTACATCGGCTAAAACATCAGCCTACACAGTCGTTGCGGGGGATGATGCCTCAACCGTTCTATGCTCTGCGGCCTCCGCAGATTACGAAGTGGCGCTTACGGCGGCTGCTACGCTGGGGGATGGATTTACCGTCACAATCAAAAAATCAGACGCCACGAGATTTATGATCACCATCAACCCGAATAGCACCGAGACAATCGATGGGTTGCCTGATCTGAAGCTCCGTAACGAGCATTCGGAAGTGACGTTAATCTGCGACGGATCGAACTGGCACATTATCAGCCATGAGAACGTGGCTTACGAATATAATGCCATCGACAACAGTAACTTTCAGGTGGATCAATATTCTCAATCCGTCACGCGAACGGCGTTAGGCTCCGGCTCGTCGCTAACAGTACAGGATCGTTGGAAGATCGCGATGTCTGGCAGTCCATCGGCGCGGTTTACATATTCTGTTGAAACTGGCGGTGGAGTGGATGGACGCCAGAAATGGGCGAAGCTCCTGTGTACAACGGCCAACGCCAGCCCCGACTCAAACGATCAGCTTATGATTCGACACAATATAACCGGGAATAATCTAGTCGGCGCTGGATTTCTTGGCACCGATAAGTTCGTAGAGAATATGATAATCAGCTTCGACATTATCGTTCATCTCGACGGCGGAAGTTCAGAGTCGTTTCCCGTCAAGATGGGTGTCAACTGTTTCACTGGGGATAGCACAAGCCGGGAGTACGTCAACGATGTTTCGGTGGCAGCGGCTGACACATGGGAGCGCGTGTCGATTGTCATTCCTCAAGACACCGCCGCGAACTGGTCGGCGGGTACGAGTGCAACGCTGTATTTTAATTGGAACCTTACCGCTGGTTCTGGCTCTGTCGGGACAGCGAATACTTGGGCAAACACCTCGTACACTGATTACATCACTTCTGCGTCTTCGAATTTCGCAGACGCAACGAACAACTACGTCGGCATCACAAACGTCAAGCTTCAGCCGGGACAGATCGCCACCCCTTATATCCCCCGCACCTACGAGGAAGAACTAACCGTCTGCAAATTCTACGCCGAACTGCTGACGTATCAGACGGCTGGTTCGCAGGTGGTTGGATTCGGGCCGTTTAGCGGCACTGACGCCGCTCAAACCAGCGTTACATATCAGGAAAAAAGAGCAGCCCCGGCCATCACATCGTCGGTAGCGGGTACGTTTGAATTAGCGGCTTACGGCGTGGGAGCGCACGATGCGACAATTTTGCAGTACAACGAGCCGGGGTTAACGAATTTCAGATTTACAGCAAAATACGGGGGAACTGGATTCACACAGGATGACGCTGGGCAGATTAGACGGGACAGTAGTGATACCGCATTCATATTCATCAACGCGGAGATATAGAGATGGCCGTTGAAAACGCGAAATTTACAAATGCGGATCACACCGACTGGGACGCGGTGATCGATGGCGTCCGCTGGGGAGGAACCGTCAATGGCACATTCTGGGATGTCATCGTAGAAAGCGGCGTCGATGTTGAGGCATTTACGGAAACGACGACATGGGCAGAGGTTCGCGCTGAACGGGATAGACGCCTCGCAAAAACAGATTTCTACGCGCTGTCAGATGTCCCTATGTCATCAGAAATGACAGCTTATCGGCAGGCTTTGCGCGATGTTCCGGCAAACAATGACGATCCCAATTCCATCGACTGGCCGGTATTGCCGAGTTAAGAATGGATAAGGATCGCCGCACGGTGGCGTCTGCCCACCATAGAATCG
>Ga0310344_10000387_pt1 | contig 35146 bp, 31 predicted proteins | sample HC15DNA20200_MG_FD_203801 | JGI IMG/M metagenome (GOLD analysis project Ga0310344, IMG submission 203801) | Marine microbial communities from station ALOHA, North Pacific Subtropical Gyre - HC15-DNA-20-200_MG | ecosystem: Environmental > Aquatic > Marine > Oceanic | place: Pacific Ocean: North...
CCAGTTGAAAGTACTACAACGGTTCCTGAGCAATTGCCATCTACGACTACGACGGTGCCTCCGGTTACAAACCCTCCGTCAGTATTTGGGGGAATGGGAGCTCAGATTGTTGCACAACTGCTGGGACAACCTTGTATAGCTGATGGAGATCTCTCGGACTGTCCGGAGGGTGTTGTTGAGTTAGTTTCAGGACTAACTGGCTGACTAGCTATTAACTAACTCTTGCAATCGAATAGCCGGATCCAGAAATGGGAAATTCCCCTTATAGGGGGAGAGAGAGAGAGAGTTTGATTTCTGGTCCTAGGGCGATTTGGCAGCAGATTTAGGATTTCTGCCTTGCTGATTATGATGGAGCGGAAGTTGTATCGTTGCTCTGGAACAATTCTGAGACAGCCCCAATCGAACCCATGACAGCACTTAGGTCAGCCGGCAAGAAGATCTTAGTGGCAGTACCGTCAGCGATTACCCCTAGAGCTTCGAGGTACTTGATTGCTAGCAGATCTGGTGTCGGATCACCTTCATGAATTGCTTCAAAGACGCTACGTATTCCTGCCGCTTCGCCTAGAGCCACAGTTTCTTCTCGGAAGCGATCTGCATCAGCCACTTCTCGAATGGCTTGGGCTTCGCCTTCAGCTTCAAGAATATTCTCTTGTTTGACACCTTCGGCGTGCAAGATTCGAGACTGTCTCTCACCTTCTGCCCGGGCAATCGCTGCCTCGCGTTCTCCATCGGCCTCGAGTACCACGGCTCGGCGAGTTCGTTCAGCTTTCATCTGTTCGTGCATTGCATCCATAACATCGCCGGGTGGATCGATTCGTTGGATTTCAACGCGAACCACCCTTACACCCCACTTGTCGGTTGCGTCGTCAAGAACTTCACGCAAAGCAACATTTACGTTGTCTCGGGATGTGAGTGCTTCGTCGAGACTCATCTCGCCGATGACGTTTCTAAGATTAGTTTGAGCCAGTTTTGTTACCGCCATAATGAAGTTGGCAACGTTGTAGACAAGTCGTTGAGCGTCTGTTGGTTCGTAATAGATGACAGCGTCGACCGTTACGGTCACGTTGTCTTTAGTGATGACCTCTTGTGGGGGTACATCAACGACCTGCTCTCGCATGTCGACTCGAATAATTTTCTGGATGATGGGAATAATGATCTTAAGTCCCGGATCTGTGGTTGTTTTGTAGCGGCCTAGCTGTTCGATGATGCCTTGCTGGTAAGGCCGTACGATCTTGATGGCATTAGCGACGAAGATGAATACAACGAATGCGATTACTAGAAGAATGATGATCCCAGCCATAGTAGCTCCCTTACTTAAATCGTTGAGTTTGTTGGTAGTGGTCGCACGATGGCCCGTGCGCCCCGGATTTCGATGACTTCAACTTTGGTCCCGGTAGCTAGCGTATTCCCGTCCCCATCTTCAGCGTGCCATTCTTCTCGACCAATACGGACAGCTCCCATATCGTCCGCTCCAGGCGACAACTCCTTAATTACGAATCCTGTTTGTCCTATAAGCCGTTCGGCGCCCACGCGTCTCGTGGAGGTGGTGGCTTCGAGTCGTTTGACAAGCGGTCGAACTGCAATTGTTGCGATTACTGAGACAATCAAAAAAACGATCAGACCTGTTGCTGAACCAGCCCCAGAGAAGGCAAAGATTGCTGCGACAGCGGCACCTAAAGCAAATGGTAGAAGGAAGAAGGTTCCAGCTGCTGCTATCTCGCCCACGGTGAAAGCGGCAGCGGCTCCGAGCCACACCCAACGCCATACCTCGGGATCCATTAAAGCACCACCTGTTTCGATCTTGTTGTTTGATCCGACTTGACGACCGTACCACGGGTAACCGCAGGAGCCTGATCGGGTAATCAATAGACCGTACTTTACTTATGGCAACAGGTTTGGCCTACGCCCGCTACTGTTTTCCTTATGGTTCCAATTACGGCTGAGCCGAGTCTGCGCTTATTGACGATTCATGCGCACCCGGACGATGAGGCATCGAAAGGCGCTGGCACAGTTTCGGCTTGTAGCGCAGCTGGCGTTTATTGCGTACTTGTGTGTTGCACTGGTGGCGAAGCTGGCGATGTGTTGAATCCTGCGATGGATCGTCCTGAAATTCATGCCAATCTTAAAGAGGTGCGAGCTGAGGAGTTAGGGAGGGCTGCCAAGATAATTGGTTATGACGAGGTTGCCATGCTTGGTTATCGAGATTCTGGAATGCGTGAGTCCGAACACAATGGTCACTCCGAAGCTTTTGCCAACGCGGACTTGGATGAAGCTGTTGGACGTCTCGTGGGCATCTTGCGCCGTGTCCGACCGCATGTCATCGTCACTTATCCGGATGAGCGTCGCGGTTATAACCATCCGGATCATCTTCAGGTACATGATGTTTCAGTGCCTGCATTTGAATTTGCGGGTGATCCCAACCGCTACCCTGATTTAGGTGATCCGTGGCAGCCTCTGAAGCTCTACTTCACCACCTGGTCCCGTAAGAGAGTCGAACGTTTTCATGCCGCTTTCGAGGAACATGGCTTGGAATCCCCATATGGAGATTGGTGGTTTCGGAGACCGTCTCACGATCATTTGATTACTACTAAAGTTCCAATTCGTGATCACTGGCAGGCCCGATGTGATGCTTTGCGTGCGCACGCAACTCAGATTGATCCGGCGTCTCCATTTTGGTTTGGTTTGCCTGACAATGTGGCGGGTGAAATCTACCCGTGGGACGACTATGTCCTAGCTGAGTCATTTGTCGGGGGTCCACCGGAGGGTGAGCTTGAACGTGATTTGTTTGACCGGATCCGAGGGTTGTCTACGGGCGAGATTGATGCTCTTGTGAGACAGAGTGCTATCAAAAGACCCACGTAATGCTTAGTTATTTTTCTGAAGAGTGGTGTCAAGAGTTCGGGGCCTTACTAGGTGGTTTACCTAGGCAAGTTGGCCTATCTGGAATAGTCCGTTTCTCTATCTCTAAGACCCCCTATGGGAAAGTGCAGTTTTGTTTGATCGTCAGTGATGGCCAGATTGATTTAGTTCCGGGCAAGGATGGCGATGAACACGCCACCGTTGTATGGAACTATTTAGATGCAGTGGCATGGTGTAAAGGAGAGCTTGATAGAGACGTTGCTTTTATGACTGGGCGTTGCAAGGTTGAAGGTGACTACGCTACATACGTTTTTATTTTGCAGCCTATTTTTGGTGGTGAACATTTCACAGCGCTCCTAGCCGAATTAGCGGCTCGTAGCACTTCCAGTGTTATTTAGTCGGTCCAATTTACGTAAGAGAGCGTTGAGCTTCACGTATCTCGCGCCAATTAGTCAGTGTTATCTTGCCCTGACGTAGATGGTTGTAGAGTTTGGACTGGTTGCTGAGTAGATCATGGTGTTCCACGCGTCGATCCCAGTTCTCACATATGGCTCTCAGTTCAGGTGTGTCGATCGCTGGTTCGAAAACGATTTCTGTAACTCCGGGTAGCAGATCTATGGCTTGAGTTTCGAGGGTCTGAAGATCGGCTAATGGACGAAGTCGGTAGTGGTCCACTGTCAGCACGCCTGATTCTGCTGCTAATTCTCGGAATGGGAACCCGGCTCGTTTTTCGGCATCTCCGCTTTCGAGACGTATGGGCAGGCGGTACTCGATTGCTAGATCGAGAAGCACATCAAAAAATTCTGGTCGGTTTTGGAGAGCACCTAAGTGAGTGCTCAGATGACAGATATCAAATCCCCAAAGGATCGCTCGCTCTAACTGGGCTCGACATTCAGAACGGGTTTCGTCTAGGTCGGCATGATCCCATAGATCGTTGACGGTTCTAGGAAACCCGCCGTCACCGTCAAGAAGGGAGGGTGCAAACGTGATGGGTCGCCAACGATAAGAATCGAGTTCTGCATTGAGTGTGAGTTGTACTCCGATCGGTTCGCCTTGATAATGTCTTGCCGCCTGGCGTGACCAAGGGGCTGGGACCATGAGTGAGGCCCCAGTGGCAAGACCCGTACTTAGACTCTGGTAGACACCCAGATTTGCCGCATGGCACATTCCCAACTGGTCTGCAGTCAGGACTAGTAATCGATTCTGAGTCTTGTGCCCTAGAGTCTCAATGAGTGTGGCCATGAGAGAACGGTATCTGGCGCTTTTGCACTCCGGGATGTACATGGCTTGAATGGAGTCGATAAAGTTTTGGAAGTCCAGTCTTGTCGAGTTTGAAGAGCAGCACTGAGTAGCCTTTGGATTTCGGCCTATGTCATCTAGCTATTTGGGTAGTTGACTTAAGAATTCGTAAGAAGGAGTTCGATTCCATGTCTCGCTATGGTGTCACAGTCCCACTCTCGGGTCCGCTCGATGAGCAGAAAGATTTGTACCGTGAGTTGGTCGATTTGGGCTACACCGATGTCTGGACCGCAGAGGCTGGCGAAAATGATGGCCTAATCCCGTTGGTATTAGCATCAGCCTGGGCTCCCGAGTTACGCCTTGGTACGGCAATCCTGCCTGCTTATACGAGGAGTCCGGCCTTGATGGCTCAGAGCGCGGCGACGATGGCACTGGCGGCTCCTGGGCGCTTTACGCTTGGGATCGGATCTTCTTCAAACGTTATTGTTGAGCGTTGGAATGGGCTTCCATTTGAAGCGCCGTACCAGCGAGTACGTGACACACTTCGGTTTCTTCGGGAAGCGTTCAGTGGAAACAAGATTATTAGGCAGTACGAGTCGTTTACGATTGATGGATTTCGTCTCGGAGCTGTACCGGATCAACCGCCAAAGATTTTGATCGCTGCACTTCGTGAGGGCATGTTACGTTTGGCTGGCCGCGAGGCCGATGGAGCAATTATCAATTGGTTGTCAGCTGACGATGTGAAAACTGTGGCTGACATTGTGAATGCCCAGGGTCCCGATCGAGAGATTGTGGCGAGGATCTTTGTATGCCCAACCGATGACAGAGATTTGGTCATAAGGGGTGGCCGGTATGTCTTGGCGTCCTATCTCAATGTTCCGGTGTATCGAGCATTTCACGAGTGGCTGGGGCGAGGGGATATGTTGGCAAACCATTGGGAGCGTTGGAGTGCTGGAGATCGTAAAGGAGCGCTTGAAGAAATTCCGGAGGAAGTCATCGACGAGCTGATTGTCCATGGCACTCCTCAGGAGTGTCGGTCTCGGATTGCCAATTATGTGGCTCATGGGGTTACCACCCCCGTTTTGGCCATCTTACCTTTTGGAAACTTTGGTGATCTTGAAGCTGTTCGCGTTCTTGCACCAAGTGCTTAAATTCGTAAATAAATCAGATTGTGTCAACGAGATTTGATGCCGTGCGCAGGTGAGCTGCAAGTTCTACGACTCCGTAGTGTGTATTGAGCCCTGAGGTGCTTGGCATGAGATAGACCGGTACGCCCCCAATAGTTCTATTTTGTAATCCAGCTACAGCCTTTGAATCAGCGACAATTCGCCAACCTTTAAAACCAACGAAGCAGGCGATCTTAGGTTTGAGCCACTCACACATCCGTTCGATCCTGGCAAACCCATTACGAAATTCGGATGAGCGGATAGTGTCAGCACTCCTCGTGGTTCGGCGTACCAGGTCAGTCATCCCGACACCGTGGAAATTGAGAGCGTGCCGGGGTTCTCGGTCACGTGAAATAACACCTGAGGCAAGAGCAGCTGGCCAAAACCGGTTGCTATACCGGTGGTAAGGGATACCTGAGTCAGCCGAAGCTGGGCTGGGATTTAGGCCTATTAAAAGCAGCCGCATTTTTGGTCCGACTATGTCAGCCAAGCTTGGGCGACGCTGTACAAGTACTTCTATCCCACGGTCACGATTTCGGGGTGCCCCCATAGTAGTGAAACCCGCGCCGGTAACTACGTCGAGAGCTCTTTCCAGACCCCAACCTTTGCTCTTGGAAGGTTCCATATGGAGGAGGACATTTTCCCCGACTCTCAAGGAAGTATAAAGATCTGAGAGAATTAGAGGAAGGTGAGTATCAGGTTGTTGGATACCGAGAAGAACATGGCTTTGAATGTCGTAAGATTGCACAGTGTTGATGTTAGGTCTATCTAATTGCTGAACTACCACGCGTTCGCTAAACCCGCGCCTAGGGTGGGGTGTAGGGCAGTATCAGATCATAAAGAGTCAAGAAGGGAGCCGAGATGACCGAGACGCTTGACGAGGCGGCCATTGATGAGATCAAGGCAATTATTGATCGTGGACTTGGTACAACTCAAAGTCGTGAGTTGATTGCCTCGTCTGAGGTAGCAGACCTTCTACTTGATTTGCGGTTACTGCTCGCAAATGATGAAGCTGAGTTGGAGACCTCGCCGCTCAACTAGGAAGTTTACGCTTGATGGGTATCCACTCACCTAAGAGGTAGAACTTTCTTTATCAGTCTGCCTAGACCAAGGCCTATACCCGCGCCTACGACAACATCCGAGGCATGATGCATTCGTACATGGATCCGCGAGACGGCAACGATCGCCGCTGTTGCGTACCAGAACGGCTTGATTTTCGAGCGCTCAGATAGAAGCGTGGCAGCCAGAAAAGCAGCCGAGGAGTGTCCAGATGGGAAACTACTTGTGATCGGTTTGCGTAGGTTATGCGGCCGGTTGGTGTTATGGGTTGGGCGATCACGGGAAAAAATTGATTTGATTCCTCCGTTGATCAGTGCGGATTCGGCTCCAAGTGCTGCAGATAGACGGATCGCCTCACGGTGTCCTTTCCTCCTCACTATCCCCCTGGTAGCACCCGCTATGTGCCATAAGAGGCTGAAATCGGCAAGTTCGCTGGCCGTATAGAAGAGTTGATTGAGATTCGCATTACTGCGCAATGGGTCCCATGCTTGGTCGACAAGCTTGTCGAATCCTGCGCCAACTGATCCGAGAGGATGTTTATCTTGTAGGCCATCGCCGATTTCCGGAACTGCCCGAAGGTGTGTTTCTCTTTTCGTAGGTACAGACTCTGGAGACATTCCGGGCAGGGTAGTGGGGTTAGTCAATGGTGAGGCAACGGATGTTGTTGTAGATGTTCAAAAAAGCTGTCCACGGTCGGACTTGGGGTCTTAAACGATTTAAAAGTAGGCGCCGTGACGCTTGAATCCACCCCTTCTCCATCTTCGTGGGGTGGTCAGAAGAGCTCGGGGGTAGTCTTCAAACATCCAACGTGCGAAGTGGCGGCGCGTCCATTTGTTGGCGTTCACAATGGTAATAGCAGAGCGAACACCAAGGGGTTTTTCCATAACTTTTTGTAGCGTTCTTGACATCCGGTGATCGGCTAGTAACTCCGCATAGGTACTCCTCCGATATTGCGCACCGATTTCCGCTGGATCGCCACCCCTGATTATTGCTTTTGCCGCAAGGGTCCCAGTCAGGAGAGCTTGACCAATACCTTCGCCGGTCAACGTATCAGTAGCTGCGGCAGCGTCACCAGCGAACAGAACGGAGCCATGGTTTAGGATGGCTTTGTCGATTCTGGCTGGTATGGGCCAGGCGGAACGTCGTCCTTCAAATTTCGCATCAGGGCCCAACACCTTCTGAATCTCAGCTCGGTGAAAGAGGTCATTCCAAATCTGCCCAGTTCTCCCTATAGGGATTTCTCCTTCACGGATGACTCCGAAGCCCACATTGGCTCGGTGGTTGGGCAGAGGGAAACTCCAGACATAGCCTGGCAGAAGATCCGGTTCAAACCAGATATGGAGGTTCTCTGCGGCTGGGCCGGTATTAGAAACGTATTGTCGGAAAGCGTGCCATTCACCTCGGTAACTTGAGTTGGATAAGCCAAGAAGACGGCGGGTAGGAGACCACATCCCATCGGCAGCAATTGCGCTTGCGGATTGGAAAGTTTTTATTCCGTTGACTTCAATTTCAATTCCGCTTTCGCTTTGGGAGACTCTGGTTATGGCATGACCTTGTCTGATTTCGGCTCCAGCATCTCGTGCAAGATCTAGTAGGGCTTTGTCGTACTCTTTCCTGGGTACAACAGCCGCGTATTGGCCAGTACCTTCTGGGAGGGGGAAGCATCGTTCTCTATAGTTCTTATTACGTGTATGAAGTACGGCTTGGTTGACGACTTTCCAGCAAGCTATTTGGCTGGGAACGAGTCCGAGGTTCTCTCCCAGTCTCAGAGCCAGTGCTGTCAGTCCGTCACCACAACATTTGTCTCGGGGAAAATCCGCCTTATCTATAAGGAGCGTTTCATGGCCTCCCCGGGCAAGAGTAATTGCTGCTGCCGAACCCGCTGGACCACCTCCAATTATGATGGTTTGAAACTTTTCCATTTCTAATACTTCACTAAAAGAGTCGTAATGTTTTGGACTCGATGCCTCGTAGTTCGTCATAGTCGATCTCAATGCACATGATGTGCCTATCTTTCGCTAGGATTTTTGCTTGAGGCCTGATCTCTTGTGCTGCTAAAACGCCCCGTACTGGTGAGAGAAGTTCATCGCGGTTTAGGAAGTTGAGATAGCGAGTCAGCTGTTCGATACCGTCGATTTCCCCACGCCGCTTGACTTCGATTGCTACTGTCATGCCCTTCTCGTCTCGACAGAGTAGATCTACTGGGCCAATTTCTGTCGGGAATTCGCGACGGATTAGAGAAAGGTTGTCGCCGAGAAATGAAGGGTCCTCTGCCAGTAGTTCCTGTAAGTGGGCCTCTACCCCGTCCTTTTGGAGGCCAGGGTCAATTCCCAGATCCTGGTTAGTTTCGAACAGGATTTCATGGAGTGTGATAAGAAGCGTCTCGTCTCGTAAGTTTGATATTCGCCAGACGTCGACTCCGTCGATCTTGGTTTCGACGAATGTGTTTGGAGAATTCATCCAATTAAGTGGCTTATAGGCGCCACCATCGGCGTGAACGGCGACACAGCCGTCGGCTTTTACCATTAGCAGTCTGGTCGCTTCCGGGAGGTGAGCGGTCAGACGACCGTCATAATTAACCGTGCAGCGGGCAATAACTAATCGCACAATGGCTCAGTTTAGGCCTTATGTCCGTTTCTCTTGTTTCTTGCTTTCGCAATCGCATCCAGGGCTTTGTTTGCTAGTTCTTTTCGGCAAATCAGAAGATCTGGGAGAAAGGGATCAGATTGGTTGTACCTCAGTGGAGATCCGTCTACACGGGACACATGGAGTCCGACGGAATCGGCCACTGCGACTGGGGCGCAGCTGTCCCATTCATACTGTCCCCCGTCATGGAGGTATATGTCGGTTTCGCCTTTGACAACTGCCATTGCTTTGGCTCCGGCAGAACCCATACGGATGAGCTGAGCGCCAAGAATTTCGGACACTCCCTGGGCTATATCGGGAGGTCGATTTTGGCTTACAACAATCCGCGGGACTATTGGTACAGGTTCGAAGTCGTTTGTCGAGTTCACCTGGTGCGTAGAAAATGTTAGTCCTAGTCCGGGTAGTGCTACGGCTCCTGCAGTTGGTTGGCCTTCCTCAGCGAGAGCTACATGAATAGCCCAGTCGTTTCGCCTCGGATCGTTGAACTCTTTGGTGCCGTCGAGCGGATCTATTATCCATACACGAGATGTTTCCATCCGATCGGGGTGGATATCATGGGGTGAGCCTTCTTCGGAGAGTACCGCATCCTTTGGGCGAGCCTCGGCTAGTGCGTCTACTAGGAAGTTATGGGATGCTCTGTCTCCTTCGCTTCCGAGTTTAGGAGCTGAGATGCCTTTGGCAGAAAGATGCGACTGTAGTTTGACTAGCAGCACACCCGAGCGCATAGCGAGTTCTGCAGCTAGAAGGTGGTCTTCTGTTGTTGCCATGTAACGATCATCGCAGAAGCCGGCTCCTAGCATGGGGAGTCCAGCAGGTGAGTGGTATATGGGGTGCTAGTGACGACAACTTATGAATTGAGTGATTTGGGTCAGCTCGAGGCTGAATCTATTCATATTTTTCGTGAGGTTGTGGCCGAATTCGAGCGGCCATGTCTACTATTTTCGGGCGGAAAAGACTCAATTGTGATGTTACAGATCGCTCAGAAAGCCTTCTGGCCATCTCGCATACCTTTTCCGGTGCTGCATGTTGATACTGGTCATAACTTTCCAGAGGTTCTGCAGTTTCGGGATCGCCGCATTTCAGAACTCAGAGTTTCTCTTGTGGTCGCTTCTGTCCAAAGATCGATTGATCTGGGTTTAGTTACGGAAGAGTTAGGTCCAAGGGCTAGTCGTAATCGACTGCAGACCCCAACGCTGCTTGCTGCAGTTATGGAACACAAATTTGATGCGCTATTCGGTGGTGCTCGGCGAGATGAGGAAAAAGCTCGTGCGAAAGAACGTGTGTACTCATTTCGCGACGAGTTTGGCCAGTGGGACCCGAAGAATCAACGTCCAGAAGTGTGGAATCTTTATAACGGTCGCCTTAGACAAGGTCAACATATTCGGGTATTTCCAATTTCAAATTGGACAGAACTAGATATTTGGGAATACATACGCCAAGAAGAACTTGAAATACCGTCTATCTATTTCGCGCATGAACGGGCAGTATTCGAGCGAGATGGAATGTGGTTGGCGGATTCCGAGTATGCAACGCGGACGGATAACGAGAACGTTGTGCTTCGAAGCGTCCGCTATAGAACAGTCGGTGACATGTCATGTACAGGTGCAGTGGAGTCACAGGCGGCAACGTTGGACGCAGTGATTAAAGAGGTTGCTTCTGCACGGATAACTGAGAGAGGAGCTACGAGGGCGGACGACCGCTTATCTGAGACTTCGATGGAAGATAGAAAAAGGGAAGGGTATTTCTGATGGAACTACTCAGATTTGCCACTGCGGGTAGCGTTGATGATGGTAAATCTACGCTCGTTGGGCGTCTTCTATACGACACGAAACAGATTTTTGAAGATCAGATTCAAGCTATTGAACGCTTGTCCCAGCAGTTAGGGATGGGAAAACCGAATCTTGCTCTTCTCACTGACGGCCTTAGGGCCGAGCGTGAACAAGGCATTACTATCGATGTTGCTTACAGATATTTCGCAACGCCGAAAAGAAAGTTTGTAATTGCTGACACTCCTGGCCACTTTCAGTACACACGTAATATGGTCACCGGTGCTTCGACTGCTGATCTAGCGTTAGTGCTTGTCGATGTTCGGAATGGTGTTGTCGAGCAATCGAGGAGGCATGCTTTTTTAGCGTCCCTCCTCCGTATTCCGCATCTAGTTGTCTGTATCAACAAGATGGATTTAGTCGACTATAGGCAGGACGCTTTTGACAAGGTGAAAGCCGACTTCCGGGAATTTTCTATGAAGCTCGAAATACCCGATCTCAATTTCATTCCGGTCTCCGCTCTACATGGCGACAATATTGTTGAGCGGTCGCCCAATATGCCATGGTACGGGGGTTCCTCGTTGCTGCACCAACTTGAGGAAGTGCACATTGCTAGTGATCGCAATCACATAGACGCACGGTTCCCAGTGCAATATGTGATTCGTCCTCAGTCTGATAGCTATCACGATTATCGCGGCTATGCCGGCACTATTCTTGGCGGGGTATTTAAACCCGGTGATGAAGTGACCGTGTTGCCGAGCGGTTTCACATCCGTGGTGGCTTCGATCGATACATTCGATGGGTCTGTAAATGAAGCGTTTGCTCCGATGGCGATCACGATGCGTCTGGCGGACGATATCGATGTATCGCGCGGCGATATGATTTGTCGGCCTGGCAATCGACCTGTGGTAGGTCAGGATATTCAGGCGATGGTGTGCTGGTTCTCAGAAGTGTCGAGTTTGACGCCACGCACCAAACTAGCGATCAAGCACACTACGAAGGCAGTTCGTGTTGTCGCCACAGAATTGCAATATCGGCTCGACGTAAACACATTGCACCGGGATCAGACTGCGGAGGCGTTGGAACTTAACGAGATCGGTCGGGTGACACTTCGGTGCAGCCAGCCTTTGTTCTTTGATGAGTATCGGCGTAACCGAGCAACTGGAAGTTTTGTTCTTATCGATGAGACCACTAACGCTACGGTAGGTGCTGGAATGATTATTGGTGTCGGGGTTTGAGTGATTCTGTGGATGATCGAGAGAGTATGCGTCGGAGTGTTGTCTGGCATCCAAACAACTTCGACCGCCACGAACGAATCAAATCCCTTGGTCATCAGGGGGCGACCATCTGGTTCACTGGTCTATCAGGATCAGGCAAGTCGACGGTAGCTAGTGTTTGCGAGCGGCTTCTCATTATCGGCGGCCGGCCGGCCTATTTGCTTGATGGCGATAATCTCCGCCACGGTCTTAATGGAGATCTAGGATTTTCGCCTGAGGATCGCGACGAGAATGTGCGTCGTGTAGCCGAGGTGGCTTGTTTATTTGCTGATGCTGGTCTCGTGACTCTTGTGCCACTCATTAGTCCGTATCGAAAGGCCAGACAGCGTGCTCGTAATCTCCACGAGTTGGCCGAGATCCCGTTTTACGAGGTTTTCATTGATACGCCCATCGAGATCTGTGAGAGACGTGATCCTAAGGGCCTCTATGCACAAGCTCGTGCAGGTGGGTTGACTAGTATGACTGGAGTTGATGACCCCTATGAAGTGCCCGAATCACCTGATCTAGTACTTACCCTTGACGGTGTTTTTAGTGAGGAAGACGCTGACAGAGTCCTAACTCTGATTAGATAAATCGTCAAGATCTAGTAGCGGGTTTATAGCGAATTCTCGTGGGCTGTGTGTCGAGGCCTAGCTCCTTCTTTCGGTAGACCTCGTACTCGGTGAAGTTGCCTTCGAACCAACGTACCTGCGAGTTACCCTCGAAGGCCAGTACGTGTGTCGCGACTCGATCTAGGAACCAACGGTCGTGACTGATGATCACTGCACAGCCGGCATAGGCGTCTAGGCCTGATTCGAGTGCTCGCAGTGTGTCAACATCGAGGTCGTTGGTGGGTTCATCCAACAGCAGCAGGTTGGCGCCACTCTTAAGAACCTTGGCAAGGTGTACCCGGTTGCGTTCACCGCCGGAAAGATTGGCAATTTTTTTCTGTTGATCGGTTCCTCTAAAGTTGAAAGATGCCACATATGCCCGGCCATTAACTTCTCGTCCCCCAACCTGGACGACCTCTTTGTCATCGGTGATCTCCTCATAAACAGTGCGCTCTGGATTTAGGGTGTCGCGTGATTGATCGACGTACCCGACATCGACCGTTGGTCCGATCCGAATACTGCCGGAGTCAGGAGTGGAGTCAGAGTAACCAGATTTGTCGCTGCCATAGGCAGTCTCAACAATCATACGAAAAAGCGTGGTTTTACCAGCGCCGTTGCCACCGATTACACCTACGATGCCTGCAGGCGGTAGTGAAAATGAGAGTTCTTCTATTAGTAGTTTGTTACCGAAGCTTTTGGTTAGGTGTTCCACCTCGACGACATGGTCGCCAAGCCGACGATTAGCAGGTATGTCTATTTGAAGATCGTTGCCCCGGTGCTCGGTATCGGCAGCAGCGGCCACAAGCCGTTCGTAGGCTGTAAGACGAGCTTTACCTTTTGACTGACGAGCCTTGGGGCTCATCCTTATCCATTCGAGTTCTCGTTCCAGGGTGCGGTGTTGGGCCGAGTTCGATTTTTGCTCAGCCTCCAGACGGGCCGACTTCTGTTCCAGCCAAGCCGAGTAGTTACCCTCGAAAGGGATTCCACGACCACGATCCATCTCTAGGATCCAGCTAGCTACATTGTCAAGAAAATACCGATCATGGGTTACGGCTATAACGGTGCCGGGATAGTCCCGTAGAGTCCGTTCGAGCCACGCTACTGATTCCGCATCGAGGTGGTTAGTGGGTTCATCTAGAAGGAGTAGATCGGGACGTGAAAGAAGTAGGCGACACAGCGCCACTCGGCGTCTTTCACCACCCGAGAGCGTAGAGACATCGATATCGCCTGCTGGTAGGCGCAGGGCGTCCATTGCAATTTGGATAGTGCGTTGAAGATCCCAGGCTCCGGCAGTCTCGATGCGTTTTTCAAGCTCGGCTTGTTCATCGCCCAATTTTTCGTAGTCCACGTCAGGGTTGGCCCAAGCGGCAAGCACTTCGTCATATCGGGTCAGGAGACCTGCCACCTGGCCAACTCCTTCCATCACATTTCCATGAACGTCTTTGGTTTCGTCAAGTGATGGTTCTTGGTCGAGCATGCCAACTGTGAATCCGTCGGTTAGGCGGGCTTCTCCGGTGAATCCATCGTCAAGACCCGCCATAATTCGTAGCAGAGATGACTTGCCTGCTCCGTTGGCGCCGATCATGCCGATTTTGGCACCGGGGTAGAATGCAAGGGTAATTTCCTTGAGAACCTCCTGGTCAGGTGGGTAAAAGCGGCTAGCGCGTTGCATGGTGAAGATGAACTTGGCATCCATACCTATCAAGGCTATCGGGGCTTCCACCTAGGCTTTTAGGGGTGGCTGGAACCTAGATTTGCTTTCGTGATCACGACAGCGCTATTCGATTTTGGAGGGGTCATCACAACGAGCCCGTTCGAGGCCTTTGCTGCTTATGAGGTGGAGGCTGGACTGCCACCGGACACCATCCGGAAGATCAATGCCACTAACTCTGGTGATAACGCTTGGGCACGATTTGAGCGCCATGAGGTTGACCAAACTGAATTTGGACGTCTATTTGAAGCGGAGGCTGCCGCTATAGGTTATGTGGTAGATGCTGCCCGGGTTATCGACTGTCTCCATGGCACGTTACGTCCAACGATGGTCGAGGTACTCCGGCAATGTGCTCAAAGACTAAAGACTGGAATGCTGACGAATAACGTCGTTCCAATCGAATCCCAAATACTCTCGAGTGATCTTCGAGAAGTAGTCCAGCTATTCGATATTTTGGTTCAGTCGAGCGTCGAAGGCTGCCGTAAACCGGAACCAAGATTCTACGAGATTGCCTGTGAACGTCTGGGTGTTAAAGCTTCGGAATGCGTATTTCTTGATGATCTGGGTATCAATCTTAAGCCCGCCCGAGCTATGGGAATGACCACTATCAAAGTTACTGATCCCCGAGAAGTTATCGAGGAGTTGACTGCTGTAGTCGGGTTTCCTCTTGTCTAAGCCGCTAACTTCGTACTGATGCGAATAGCGACTTGGAATGTCAACTCATTAAAGGCCCGCCTCAACCGGGTTGAAGCCTGGATTGACAATGTAAAACCTGATGTGCTCTGTCTCCAGGAAACAAAGATGGCAGATGAGGTGTTTCCTCATGGGATGTTTACTTCTCTTGGGTATGAATCTGTTCATCACGGTGAGGGTCGTTGGAATGGGGTAGCGGTGATTTCAAAGGTTGGTCTTAGTGATGTCCGTTCTGGTTTCGCCGATGGCCGAGATGATTCTGACCCGGATGCCCGAATTCTTTGGGCAACTTGCGGGGATGTCCGTCTTGCTTCCTGTTACGTCCCAAATGGTCGTGAAGTTGGCCATGATCATTGGCACTACAAGTTGGACTGGTTAGGCCGACTCCACGATGATCTCGTAGTCAATACAGACCTGGCCGTCGATCCTGTTGTGGTGGTTGGTGACTTCAACGTGGCAGTTGAGGATCGAGATGTTTGGGATCCGAAGGTTTGGGAGGGTGCCACACATGTAACATCCGAGGAACGGACGGCGGTTCAGAGGTTGATTGACTTAGGTTTCGTGGATGTTTTTCGCCAACTTTACGATGCAGGTGACCTTTTTTCGTGGTGGGACTATCGCAATCTGGCTTTTCCTAAGGGGCGCGGTATGCGCATCGATCTGGTTCTTGCTTCGCCAGTGGCCGCCGCCGCACTCGATTTTATGGTCATCGATCGTAATGAGCGTAAAGGAGAGAAACCCAGTGATCATGCTCCTGTTGTTGCCGACTTCGCCTTGAGTTAATCCATGAGGTATCGCTCTTGGTTGTCTAGAGGTCTAGATCTGCTGGGAGGACTTCGTTAGTTCTGTCCCGTACCACCGGGAATGGAGAAACGACTAAACAACGGGATGCCGAGCTTCGGAATCGTTGCAGCCCGGTATGTCAGTTTCCTTATGGGTGTCGATCCACGTGGGATTGGGAGACTAGGTAGTTCGGTGTCTAGATATGGCTTTCGCTGAGAAGAGTTAGCAGAAGTGCCGGAGAAATTGTGGTGGTTGGCTACTCCTTGAGATCTTATTCCACAACCTGCCCGGATTAAGGGTCACTCCCGGCTTTGGAAGAAATTAAGAAGCTCTGCGCCGAACTGTTCGATTTTGGTTGGACCTATACCTGAAATAGTTAACAGTTTTTCAATAGTAAGCGGGCGGGTAGCGGCCAGTTCGCTCATAGTTGCGTTACTGAAGATTGTGTAAGCAGGTTTCCCATTAGCTTTTTCAAGTCGCCAATTTCGCAAAGCTTGGATTAGATCTTCGCTCGGGTTTGTTTGTGAGTCGGGTAGTTTTTTCGATTCTAGTGGTGCTCGCTGGATGGTTTTTTCTATCCGTGGTTTTTTGTGGCGGGCCAGTATTTTGAGAAGTTCTGGACCTAAGCGTTCGGCTTTGATCGGACCTATCCCGATGACCTTTTGGATGTCTGCTAATTCGATTGGCCATAGTTCGACTAGAGATAGTAAAGCTGAGTCTTGAAGAATCTTGTAGGGCTCAGTGTTGGCTGCAACTGCTTGATTCAGGCGCCAGGTCTTAAGTTCTTCTATGACAGGGTGCTCTGGGAGTTTGGATCTTGTTACTTGCCGGCGGACCTCAGCGGCACGACGCGCTTGTTCAGTGAGCTCAAAAGGCTTTTCTAGATTCTGGATCGCCACTTTGATGTCCTCTAACCAAAATGACGGTTGTCGGTTTGAAGTTCGGTCTCCAAATGTTCGCTCTTGGGCCCAAGAGAGGTACAGGCGCTTTTTGGCTCGACTAAGTGCCACATAGAGAAGCCGTCTCTCTTCCGCTATCGCCGCTGGCTCCCGAGCGTGGGCAATAGGAACAAGGCCTTGTTCTAGTCCGGCGATGTGGACTACGTCCCATTCGAGACCCTTGGCGCCATGAAAAGTGACAACCTCGACGGCATCACGAGAGTCGCTATCCATTGCGCGTGTTTGTGCTCTTGCCCATTTCATAAAGCCCAACGCAGTGCCGTTCGTGTCGAGTGTCAGATATTCCTCAGCGAGTGTTTGTAGATAGCTGAAAGCGTTTGTCCTGTCGGACTGATTGGCGATGGTTTCGTGCGAAGCCTCGACCTCTAATCCGTTACCTTTTAATTCGAGTGCAAGATCACCGAGAAAGTCGATCAATGGGCGATCTTTTTGGGATAAGTCTCTCAGCACCGTCTTGATGTCGGCCCGATCTAAGATGCTGCTACCAGTTCGAATTCGGCACGGGATTTCTGCCTTATGCAATGACCGAACCATTAGATCTACTTGGGCGTTAGTGCGAACGAGAATGGCTTGCCGTGACCAGAGTCGACTGTCGGTTTGGAGCTCTCGTATTCGTTGGGTCAGTGCTAATGCTTCAGATTCGTCATCTGCGTGAGTAGTCAAGATGGGGGAGGGGCCATTCTGGTGGTTTGACTCCATAGGTTCAGTTTCCGGGAGAACAGCGAACGCTGTACGTAAGATCTGGGGCGTGTTGCGATAATTTCTTCGCAGTTCCACGACCGTAGCCCCTGGGAAATGGGTGTCGAAGCGGTTCAGATAGTCGGCATCTGCACCGTTCCATCCGTAAATGGCCTGATTTGAATCTCCCACCACACAGAGATCGTCTCTATCTCCCAGCCAAGCAGTCAGGAGAGCAAATTGTAAAGGGTTCACATCTTGGAACTCGTCCACATAGAGATGTTTAAACCGCCAACGCTGAGCGTCGGCAAACGTTTTATTCGATCGGAGGGTTTTGGCACACCGTTCGAGTAGATCATCGTAGTCGAGGAGATTGCGATCAGTCTTGACCTCTCCGTACTCGCGGTAAATCCGACTGATGGTAGTTGAGGGGAGTGGCGGGTTTCGTTTGAGAAGTTCTGCTTGTTGTGGGTATGCCTCTGGTGAAATTCGTCTAGCTCTAGCCCATTCGATCTCTGAGACGACATCTAAGACATCAGTACTGCGCCGGTCACGCGGTAGGAGAGGTGTGATCACGGTGAATTTTCGATCTAGCAACTCAGGTTCCCGTTGTTCGTTGCTTCGCCAGAAAGTACGTAACTGGGCATAGGCAACCGAATGAAAGGTACCTGCCGCTACTTGGTCCCGGAGTCCGAGAGAACGAAGTCGAGAGCGTAGCTCGGAAGCCGCTTTCCGTGTGAATGTAAGTGCGAGGATGCGGCGGGGATCGTTAAAGCCATTTGATGATCGCCAGGCAATTCGGCGAGTTAAAACTCGTGTTTTTCCGGAACCGGCTCCTGCTTGAATGGCGAGTGGCAGTGAGTCACCGGTTACAGCTCGGTATTGTTCGGGGTTCAGTCCTTCTAGCAAGCTGTCCGTTTCCGAACTGCCTATTTCAGTATCGATCGTTGGCCCTTGGTGATTCGGGGTTGGATCGGTTGGAGACATAGGTCGCACACTATCTACACCGAGTCCCCACCTATTCCAAGTTGGATGTGGCATTAGCATAAATATCTTGCGTCTACGCTTGGCAATGTGGAACCACTACTACCGAGACGCTTTGAAGCTTTGGTGGTCGATACGCTCGATTCGCTGCCTCCCGAGTTGGCTTCCCTCATTGACAATGTCGTGGTGACGGTTGAAGATCGGGGTGACCCACCCGGCTTATTAGGCATGTATGAAGGTGTTCCGCTTACTGAGCGTGGAGATTATGGAACAGGGGGTTTCGTAATGCCAGATCGGATACACATTTATCGTTTAGCACTTTGCGAATTTTCTGAGGATGAGAAACAGCTACGCGCTGAGGTCATAAAGACAGTCATCCACGAAGTCGCACATCACTTTGGTATTGACGATCATCGTTTAACTGCATTGGGATGGGACTAGTTTGTCAGCAGTGAAAATTAGTCGTAGATGTTGGAGGAGTGGTTGACGGTGTCAGGCGAACACGATCTAATCGTTGTGGGTGGTGGACCGGCTGGTTATGCAGCAGCCCTGTACGGTTCAGCGAGTGGACTCGATGTTGGACTTGTTGAGGAACGAAGGGTTGGTGGAACGTGTTTGCACGTAGGTTGTATCCCAGCTAAAGAGCTACTCGAGACAGCTTCTGTGTTGCGTACTGTGCGTAGCGCTTCAGATTTCGGAGTATCGGTTGGGGAACCTGTTGTAGATCTGGTCAAGAGTCAAAAGCGGAAAGAACAGGTCGTTGATACCTTGTTTAAGGGGTTGACCAGTATGTTGGCTAAGCAGAGCGTCAATGTCTACTCCGGCAAAGGGACCCTTGGCTCTAGCCAAACAGTAACGGTTGAGGGTGAGACCGCTGGGGTATTGAAAGCCCCTCATGTTGTTTTGGCTACCGGTTCTGAACCCCGGACGATTCCTGGTTTCGATTGTGATGGCACTTTGGTGGTTACTAGTGACGATTTGCTTTCGATTACTGAAGTGCCTTCTCGTGTTGTCGTGATTGGTGGAGGTGCTATTGGTTGCGAGTTTGCGTCGTTACTGTCGGACCTTGGCTCGGCAGTGACTCTTTTGGAAGCCGCATCTGAGATACTTCCGGGATGTGATGCCGATGCAGCTCGAACCGTTCGTCGGGCGTTTGAGCGGCGTGGGATCCAGGTTTGTGTTGGCGTCCAGGTTTGTGGGCACGAGCCCAACAACTTTGGAACGTCGGTGAAGTTTAGAGAAGAAAGTCTGGAGAGTTCTGTAGATGTTGACCTTGTAGTCGTGGCTGTTGGGCGGCGTCCCCGAGGGGATTCGGCTGGGTTGGTAGGAACGCAGGTCAAGGTCGATGAATTTGGTTTCGTTGAGGTAAATGAGCGGTTACATACCGATGAGCCCGGGGTCTATGCCATTGGCGACGTAGTATCCACACCTCAGTTGGCACATGTTGGATTTGCTGAAGGAATTTTTGTAGTGCGAGATCTACTTGACGAGGATCCGTTGCCAATCGATGCCGCCACTGTGCCTTGGTGTATTTACAGCCATCCAGAAGTGGCGTTTGCAGGGCTTACTGAAGCGGCAGCTCAAGCGGCCGGTTACGACGTGACTGTGTCGACGCATCGTTTTGTTGGCAATAGCCGGGCGAGAATTGTTGGTGAAACTGACGGCTTTGTAAAAGTCGTTGCGCAAAATAATCTTGATGGGAGCGCAGGATCTATTCTCGGAGTTCACTTGGTTGGCCCGTGGGTTACTGAGCAGCTTGGCCAGGGTTATCTTGCTGTCAATTGGGAGGCGACCGTCGAAGATGTGGCATTTCTAGTGCAACCCCACCCGACTTTTAGTGAGCTCTTCGGGGAAGCGGTGCTTTCTTTAACTGGTCGTTCGCTTCATGGTTAAGGACATGACTCGTATGTTGCCCGAGCAGTTAGGGAAGGCCAGCTCGATAGCGCGACCATTCCGAATTCGGTGGTTAGGGCGTGTGAACTATCGCGATGCACTTGCTCTACAGCGAGGCCTTTTTAAGAATTGTTTTGACGACCATCTACTGCTACTCGAACACCACCCGGTCTACACGCTCGGTTCTAATGCTGGGAATGGAAATTTACTCGTGCCACTCGAGAAGATTGATATTGAAGTAGAAAAGACGGACAGAGGTGGTGATGTCACTTTCCACGGCCCTGGACAGTTAGTCGGCTATCCGCTCTTGCATCTTTCTGGGCGTCGTGGCGGGGGTTTAGTCGATACAGTCGACCATATTCGCACAGTCGAGGGTTTGTTGGTTCAAGTTTGTACGGAACTCGGACTGAAAGATGTCGGTCGTCTCGAACGTTATCCAGGTGTGTGGGTTGAACCAGAGGGACCTAATCCGCGAAAGATTGCTGCGATCGGTGTGCGAATGAGTAGAGGCCGAACGATGCATGGATTTGCACTAAACGTTCATCCAGACTTGACATTTTTTGAGCAAATTGTGCCTTGTGGCATTACTGAATACGGCGTTACATCTATGGCTGCTGAAGGAATTTCCGTCGATATATCTGAGGTCGTAGACGTTGTAGCCAGACTCGCTGCCGAATGTTGGGCGAAGGGACCAATCAGCCGCGCTGATGTCGCCAGCAGTAACGAAGTCTCCAATGTTTCTGCGTTCACTCGTGGCGAAGGACCGGGTGACCGTCCAGATGGATCCCGTAAGCCTGAATGGATGAAGGTTCGACTCGACACAGGCCCGACTTTTCGTCAGATAAAGAAATTAATGCGTAATAACGATTTGGTGACAGTATGTGAAGAGGCTGGTTGCCCCAACATTTTTGAGTGTTGGAATGACGGCACTGCCACGTTCATGATTAATGGCGATCGGTGTACGCGAGCTTGTGGATTTTGTTTAGTGGATACGCGGCGACCTAGTGATCTCGATTCTGACGAGCCTGGCAGGGTGGCCGAAGCGGTATTGACAATGGGTTTGAACCACACCGTGGTAACAGCGGTTGCGCGAGATGATCTTGCAGATGGTGGTGCCTCCGCTTTTGCTGCCACAGTTTCCGCTATCCGGATGCGAGCGCCAACTGTCACGATCGAACTGCTAATACCTGATTGCAAAGGTGACCCAGAATCGCTTAATGTTGTTTTCGGCTCTCGGCCTGATGTTCTAAACCATAATCTTGAGACGGTTGCTCGGCTTCAGCGAACTGTCCGTCCCTCAGCGTCTTATGCCCGAAGCCTTTCTGTACTCGCTCGTGCCAAAGATGCTGGGCTTATCACAAAGTCTTCTCTTATGGTGGGCATTGGTGAGAGTGACCGAGAAATTGATGAGGCCCTAGCTGATTTAGCCGGGGTGGGCTGTGAGATAGTGACGATTGGTCAGTATTTGCAACCCACTACTAATCACCTTCCTGTTAGCCGTTGGGTGGAACCGGAAAATTTTGTCCGGTGGCAGCGAGTGGGAGAAGCATTAGGTATTACCCATATTGAAGCGGGGCCGTTGGTGCGGTCTAGTTACCATGCTCGCGAGGCGGCGGTCGTTTCCATGTCTACCGCCAACGTGTCTTTTACGGCGGGGGCCTAGGCTTATTTTGGTGTTCGCCAACCGAATAAATCGTGTTCGGCAAGCCATGACCGACGAAGGTGTCGAGGTGCTGCTTCTTTCTGCCGGTGCCGACCTTCCTTGGCTCTGTGGTTATGACGCCATGGGGCTTGAGCGCCTTACTCTTTTAGTCCTACCCCGTGAAGGTGATGCCACCTTGCTCGTACCTCGCCTTGAAGCTGCCAGGGTTGTGGAGCGTCCAGGCGTATTTAATCTTATGACGTGGCAAGACGGTGAGGACCCAGTTGGTATAGCGACAGATCTTGTCGGATCGGTTGCGAAAGCTGCGATTGGTGACCAGACCTGGGCAGGGTTCCTCATGGATTTCACCAAGGTTCTTCCAAGAACCAGCTTTGTTCGAGCTTCTCAGGTAACAGCACCTTTACGGATGGTTAAAGATGCAACTGAAGTGTCGGCTCTCCGTCAGGCTGCTTGGGCGATAGACCGGGTTATTAGCGAAGTCCAGACCGGGATTATCCCTCTAGCTGGTCGTTCTGAATCCGAGGTTGCTGCTGACCTTGCGCGGCGCATAATCGAAGAAGGGCATCAAAGAGTAAATTTTGTAATCGTGGCTTCAGGGCCGAATGCAGCTAGTCCCCATCATGATGCCGGAAAACGCATAATCCAGGATGGCGAGGGCATTCTGTTTGATATTGGCGGCACCATGAGTGACAACGAGGGTGTGGGCTATTGCTCCGATATTACGCGATGCGTCCATCTTGGGGAGCCCCCTCAAGGCTTTGTTGAGATCTATGGTGTCCTCCATGAGGCCCAGGAGGCAGGGGTTGCGGCAGCGAGAGTGGGGACTCCATGTGAGGAGGTTGATGCCGCGTGTCGGAAGATTATCGGTGAGGCCGGATACGGAGAGTTTTTCGTTCACCGTACTGGACATGGCATTGGTGTTGAGGCCCATGAGCATCCTAATATTGTCGTCGGCAACGATTTACCGCTTGCCGTCGGTCACGTTTTCTCCGTCGAGCCTGGTATCTATATTCCTGGCAGTTGGGGTGTCCGGCTGGAAGACATCGTTACAACTGGTGAGGCTGGACCTGATTCCCTCAATTGTGCCGATCGTCAGTTAGCTATTCTCTCTTGAGCTTTGCATTTAAGCTGGCATGATTAAGCTCGACGCTGCAACTGTGTTGATGCAGTGGGCTGTTGGTGGACTCTTTTTCTTGTGGGTGACTACTCGCCGACGGGAGGTCGGCATCGGCTATGGCTGGACAATTCGAATTCTCTGCGGTGTACTCGCAGCGACTTCTGTCACGCTGGGTGTATTGACTAATCCGGTACTAGTTCGGGAGCTGTTCGGGGTTGCGGTCTTTGCAGGTACTTTGATCTCTTTTGTTTCTTCGGTTTTACGCCGACGTGCCGGGGTCTTTCATCAACGAAAAGAACAGTTCCGCCGGAGCGCACGTGTCGCTGAAATGAGAGGTGTTACTGATAGCTCTGAGCAATTTGATGTGAACAGTCCTGAGTTCGAACCGTGGCTTGACCTGTTAGCTCCTCTTTTGGGTGTTGTTGCTTTGATAGCGGCCGGTATTGATGCTGGAAGTCCTGTGCTGCTAGCGGTCGCTCGGACACTTGTGGGGGCGGCTTTTATGGGAGTGATTACAGATGCCATGCTTCTTGGCCATTGGTACCTGGTTCAGCCTGGTTTAGCCCGTTCGCCTATTCTTCAACTTATTCGCTGGACTATCTTTCTGTGGCCGGTTGAGCTAATTCTGTTGCTTTGGCCAACGGGAATGGTCTCAGTATTGACTGGCACGATAGACGATGGCTATGGCGGAATCCTTGGCTGGTTCTGGGCAGCTAGTACTTTTGCCACGGTTCTTCTTCTAGTTGCTAGCCGTGCGGCTCTTCGGGAGCGCCAATATTCTGCAGTCATGGCCGCTACTGGTCTTCTTTATCTTGCAATTTTGACTGCGTTTGGAATGGATCTCGTGGCTAGGGCAGTGCTGGCATGAAGATTACAGTGTTGTTAAAACTTATGAGGGCAGGCCTGGTGGCGGCGGCTATAGTCTTTACTTTGGGTCCAGCAGCTACTCCCGCTGCTGCCGATGTGGTCGGGTCAGGGTATGACGAATCTCAGATCCAGGATCTTCTCTGGGCAACCGACTATTTAGGATTCTCAGATCCCAGCGAGCTGCAACATGCTGGGGTTCTAGTTATAAATTTCATTTTGCATATTTCGCAACAAATCGAAACTTCATGTGAGGACGGATTTAGTACTGCAATTGACTCATTCGGCAGCTATCGATTTGCTACAGAATGGACCGGTGAGGAATTAGCGATCCTAGATTGGGTTGCCAACCGTTATTGTATTAGCAGGGAGCAGGCCCAGACGTTTGGGGCCACGCTTCTAACTTTTCTTGCCGGAATCGATGCTACGAAAAAGGAAGCTGATACCACCAGGCCTCCAATTCCTGCAGCGTCAGAGTTCGCTCCCATCCTGGTCGCAGGTTCCAAGACAGTCAACGAGCCATTGGTGGTACCTCTTCCTTCCGATTATCAGATTGCCGCCATTTCTCATGCGGGTAGAAATGTTTTCCGAGTCCGCGGCCTCGATGCCGAAGGAGTGGTTCTTGAGACCCTGCTGGAGCGAGTTGGCCAATTTCGTGGTGTGGTAATGGTTTCAGAACCTGAACGTCTCAGTTCTCTATTTGTCGAGGCAGACGGGGATTGGCAAATCTCATTCTTGCCTATTGCTGCTGGGAACAGGTTCAGTCGAGGTGAAACTATTTTTGGCTCGAATGACGACGTCCTGTACTTGACAGATCATTACGCTGACGATTCTGCATTGGCTTTCCGTCATGATGGTTCGGGAGTTTTTCGAGTTGAGGGGATTGAGGCTGATGGTCAAACGGTTGTTCCTTTGGTCAATGGTTCGGGAGCATCAACGGTTGTTTCTTCTCTGCCATCGTCCCCTCGCGCCATAAGCGTCAAAGCTGACGCTGCATGGAGCCTTGCTTCCATACCTGAATCAAACGCACCCGGTGGTTTGATCGTTGAACGAGATCAGGACGAGATCATTTTGAGTTGGGTAGCCCCGATTAGAGCACCAAGGACGCAAATAGAAGGCTATCTGATTGAACGTTCCACTGATGGAGGAGAAGTTTGGGCCACTTTCGGACTTGTTAGCTCAACTCCCGGGAGGTCACCCGACACTATGTTTCGATCCATAGGGCATAGGCGGGGCACACGTGAGGTTTTCAGAGTCTCAGTCATCACTGCGGACGGAGTTGGATCTCCATCCCATGTAGCGGCTGCCCCTTCTGCTTGTGAAGTCACCCGGGGAATGCTCCCTGATCTGCGAACCTCTGTCCTAGAAGAAAAGGTCGGTTTAGCTGATTATGAGACCTCGGGTCTAGCTGAGATTCCAAAGGCTACAGCGGCACTTCTAATTGCAGAATCGCGTTGTGTTTCTGAGTCCCCTGATGGTGACCGATCAGTACTGGACAAACTTGGTGAAGAACTTTTGAGCTGGCCTGACAGGTTTCCCTCCGAACACTATGGATGGGGTCTCCCATTTGCCTGGGATGCCTTCGACGATGGTACGACGAACCCCGAAAATACCGTCTATTCTATTTCGACCGCCCTAAGCATCAAAGCTCTTCTCGACTGGGCTGCGGTCAGTGATGATCCAATTCGTTCCCGGGTTTATATGACTGTCCAGAGAGCTCTTGATGAATGGTTGGATGCGGCTGCTCTTAGTGATGTAGGACAGTTGGCTTATTCGTTGAGCGGATTTGACTATGGATATGATGTGTTTAATTCCTCGGCGATGCTTGCAGGACAGATGCAGCGAGCAGCAGATCTCGGTTTTGTTTCAGCTGATTTGTACCGTGATCGTGCTGACATTGTGATCCAGTCGTTGATTGATCATCGCCGTCACGGACTAAAGAGCGTTCAAGTAGTTGTGCGTCCAGGAGAAGATCTTCTAAGTATTGCTTCGAGATTTGATTTAGATAAGAACACGGTTCTCTCTGCCTCGGATCTTAGGGAAGGTGATGTCCGTGTCGGATCGTTGTTGACGATACCTGAGTCAGTTGATTCGGGTTGGTATTGGGATTATTCGACTTTGGGGTTAGTGCCGAACGATTTGACACACGCTGGCTACATCGTTGATGGAATTTCAACCTACATCCAACACGGCGGCAGACTTACATTGTCTTTACCCTTAGATCTGATTAGCAAACACTTACTGACATTTCTTGGGAACGAAACCGTTGGCGAGCGGGTGCTCCGATGGCCGGTCTGGTTATCGCACTGGCGTTCGGAAGAGCAGAATAAGGAGTACTTGTGGCTTCCCAGGCTCTATGAGATTGGCTGGGGGATGTTTGTTTCTTCAATAAGTAGCGAACTCCTGGAGCCCCTTGAGGCTGCTGCCTGCGAAGTGGCTCTGCGGTACCGAAATGATGAGGGGACCTTTCTAAAGTTTCCGCGTTTTACAGAGATGGACGGGATGCCCAATTTGCAAATTCTTGAGTACTCCTCTTATCTCTATCTTGGGCTTACAGCTTCAGAGTGTTCCTACACGTTTGAAGCTGGTGCCGTAAATAATCGGGGTGAGGAATTTCAATTAGTTCCGTTCACTACGTTGGGTGAAGCGGAAGGACTGATGGCTGATCTATGGCTCGATACCCGATCTGGGCGAGCGCGGTTGCAAGTAGGTGAGCAGGTTCTGGACTTACCTAGGAACGGGGTACCCCTTAGTCTCATGGGTGAAGGGGAGACCCTCATATCGATAGTTCGAGAAGTTCCGTCATCGAGGCTGGCGTTCGTCAGCTGGAATGATGGAGTTGTTGTTGGTGATTCAATAGTCCCTGGACAAGACGATGTAGCGCTTATCTTGCGAGCGGCCTACAAGAATTCAGACTTAGCGGCACCGTCGTCGTTTTTGTATCTCATCGTTTATGACAACAAGACGAGGGAGAATAGACTTCAGCGGTACAACTCGGAATCCTTTGAACTTCTGCGTGAATGGGTACTACCTCTGGTACAGCCGGAAGCGGGTCAGAACTATCAACTAGAGCCGCCTATAAAGTTTGTGGCTGGTCATGATGGCAAGTTGCGTTTTGTTGGTGGTACCTTGCACGGAACCCTTGATGGCGACGCTGTTGAATATGGGCGCCTGGTTGATTGCAGCAAGGCACTTGAAGCTGTAGCCGGTTCTGGTTCAAAGCTGTTTGTTCTGTGTGAAGCGCAAGACCCCGACGTCGCCGTTCGCGATTTGATTTACTTGGGCGGAGAAAGCCCAGATCGAAGCGGTGGTTTTACCTTGAGCATGGTGGACGGAGGTGAATATAGCTCTAGCCCCATTCAAGTCTCGGGTGTTCCTTACAGACTCCGTCCTAAAGAGGTTTTCCTGGACGAGGACGAAGAGGTTGAGGTCGTTTGGTCAGATAGCGCGGTGAGCGGTCTCGTTCCATTTCTCGAATTTGAAATAAGCCGAGGTCAAAACAGCGGGACGCTTGAACTTGGAGTTAACAATGACGAAGGCCGAATTGCCTGGAGTCAGATTTATTATCTCAATAGCTTTCTAGATCTTGTGCGGATGCATTCACACTGGGTTGTGACTGAAGAAGTTCGAGAACTCGTCGGCCCTTTGAGTGATCGCCTCCGAATAGAGATGGAGCTATTGGAGACTGTTTTGGAGAAATTTGGAATGACGAGCAAAGCTTTTACAGTGGATCGTTCGCCCTCCTTGTTTGCAGTCCAGACGTCTCGTCTAGCTCTCCTGTACGACGAATACTTGGAGTACTACCCGGCAGCCGGCCGGCAGTATCCTAAAGTTAGTGAGATTTCCCGTGATTCCGCCTCGCTAGTCGGGCACATTGAGGTTCTTGACAACACGGCTATGCCTGGTTGGTTCGAGGAGGGCCAGTCGTATCTGATGTGGCCGAAGGGGAGTGCGTTTTTCTTTGATGGTCTGAATGTGCCCTTCAACCACCAGAATGAGTGGTCACTTGCGGTTTTAAGGTCCTCGCAGAGCTTTATCTCTGACGAGATTCGGGAGATTGCCATTGACATTCTTGGCTTCTTCTACGACCAAATTCTGATTCCGGAGGGAGGAATTTTCCCAGATGATGGGATCTGGCCCTATTGGTGGGGAACTGCTTGGGATGGCTGGAATCCAGGAGATGAAGTTTCCACAAATATGCCTTCGTATATCGGAGATCATGGAAGTTCCTGGATCTCTTTCCGGTCTATCGATGCTGAGGCTATGGCTGAGTGGAGTAGGTATTTGCAAGGTGAGACCAGAGAACAGCTCCTTGACAATCTCTCAAGCATGATTTATGAAGGCGATGTTCTTCCACAACTTGCAGCGGCAATGCTTTCAGCACGTTCTGTACTCCCGGCGATCTCTCAATCAGCCTTTGACCGTTTTGGACGCGCGTCTAGTCCTCCAGAACTGCCTTCTATGGTTTGGGCACATATGCTCGGATTGATCTAAGTGGCGTTTACTGCTTCTAGCCGATAATTACTTCAATTCACGCCATTACTTCACTTATGGCTCGGGGTTCTGAGTAGCCTTCATGCTTGTGAAGGTCTATACACGCGGTGGTGATGACGGGACTACATCCTTGTTGCATGGTGGCCGGGTGGAGAAAGATAGTCCTCAGCCCACAGCTTATGGTGATGTTGACGAGGCTCAGGCCGCTATCGGCCTTGCGCGTGCATCTGACGGCGGAGAACTTAGCTTGCTCTTGTTAGAGCTTGAACGTGATCTATGGGTGGTCATGGCTGAGTTGGCTTGTAATCCCCAGAAGCTCGAAAATCTGGAATCGACAAATGGGCTTGTGACTTCCACGATGGTCGAAAATCTTGAAGCACTCATTGATGATTTTGCTGAGAGATTCGAAGCACCCAAAGAGTTTGTGGCCCCTGGCAACAACGAAGTTTCGGCTCGCTTGGACCTGGCTCGAGCTATCGTCAGGCGGGCAGAGCGGAGCGCTCTTGCTGCGGTCAAGGAAGGTTCTCGAGTCGTACCTTATTTGAACAGGCTGTCTGACCTACTATGGACGCTTGCCCGCTACTTGGACGGTGATCCAGTAATAACTAAATCCATAGGTGCCGACTGAGCATCCAAACTGAATGAGAACTCCCATGTCAATTAGCTTTCGAACGGCTCGACGGATACCCACTAGTGCGGGGTTGGTAGCTTATGGCCTAACTTCAGACCAGCTTGTAGCTGGTGAAAGTTTGCCAGCGGGGACAGATGCGGCAGTTCTTGAAAGAATGGATTTTCAAGCCGACGTTGGGCAAGTTCAGATAATTCCGGCAGATGACAACTTGATTGCGTTGGTTGGTCTTGGCCCAGCCGATGACTTAGATGTCGAGACTCTTCGGTGCAGCGCTTCGGCTCTGGCACGGGCTGTAGAAAAGCAGCGGTCGGTTGTCTGTGATTTAGCGTCTGTCTCTGGCCTAGAGGCCAGTGAAGCATCTCGTGCAGTTGTTGAAGGCATTGGCCTTGCAGCCTACAGATTCGGTTATTCAACAAAAAAACCTGCCCCACAGATCGAGCGCGTCGTTTTGGTTGGAAGTGTTGCTACCGCAGTTCGAGAAGCTGTTGAGTATGCCAGTGCAGTCGTAGAAGGAGTAGCGCTGGCTCGTGATCTCGTGAATGAGCCTGGGGGCAAGCTGACGTCACCGGCATTCGCCAATCGTGTGCGCCGTATGGCTAGTGGTAGCGGTATTGGTGTCAAGGTGCTAGATGAGGCAGGGATCAAGCGAGCGAAGATGGGTGGGCTTTTGGGCGTTAACCGTGGTTCAAGTCGCCCTCCCCGTTTTGTCGAGCTGGATTACCGACCCAAAGGTAAAGCAAGCGGTTGTATAGCGCTTGTTGGGAAGGGATTAACCTTTGATGCTGGTGGTCTTTCAATCAAACCTGCTCAAGGAATGATGCACATGAAAATGGATATGGCAGGTGCAGCCGCTGTTGTTGGAGCTTTCTCGGTTCTCCCGGTTCTCGCACCTAAATGCCGAGTCCGTGGTTATTTACCTATGACGGACAACATGCTTGGGGGTGATGCGACTCGGCCGGGAGACGTTCTTACCATCAGAAATGGCAAAACTATCGAGGTCCTCAACACCGATGCCGAGGGACGGCTCGTATTAGCTGATGCATTGTCTCTTGCTAGTGAGGCTAAACCGGATGCTATTGTCGATCTGGCTACCCTTACCGGAGCTTGTGTAGTGGCACTTGGGCCGAAAATCGCAGGGCTTATGGGTCGAAACGACAACTTTCTTACTCAGGTCGAAGTTGCGTCTCAACGGTCTGGTGAACGAGTCTGGCAGTTACCTTTACCAGACAGTTATCGGAAGATGGTTGATTCGAGCGTCGCCGATATGAAAAACATAGGGGGCCCCGATGCTGGTGCAATTACTGCTGGCCTTATCCTGCAGGAATTTGTAGCCACTGGAATTCCTTGGGCCCACCTCGACATTGCTGGTCCAGCATTTGCGGATACGGATGATGCCGAGGTGTGTAAGGGCGGTACCGGTTTTGGGGTGCGGTTGTTATTGGAGCTCATCCAAGATTTCAGTACAAGGGATTTAGTTTGAGTAGGTAGGGCTGAGTGATAGAAGCCTTACGTGGTTTTAATACCTCAGATTCGGTTTGTGCAGCCTTGGCACTTGTGGAAGAGGCCTCGCAAATTGTGGTACTTACTGGCGCGGGAGTCTCGACCGATAGCGGTATCCCTGATTTTCGTGGGCCGGAGGGTCTCTGGACGCTTGACCCGCTAGCCGAGAGAGCTTCCAACTTGCAGGTGTATATTTCTGACCCAGAAGTTCGTAGAGCTAATTGGCGGAATATGGTTAGCGGTATTTGGGATGCTGCTAGGCCCAATGCAGCGCATCAAACCTTTGTGGACTTGGAAAGATTGGGGCGATTACATACTCTCGTCACTCAAAATGTAGACGGTTTACATTTGTTAGCCGGAAACGATCCCGCTCTTGTGGTTGAGATTCATGGAACAGTCCGCCGCTCTATGTGTTTAGAGTGCGGCATCCAGGCGCCGGTTGAGGAAGTTATTTGTCGTGTCAGGGAAGGAGAAGATGATCCAGATTGTTTTGAGTGCGGAGGGTTGTTGAAGCGTGCCACAGTTAGTTTTGGGCAGAATCTCTTTCCCGGGGACTTGGAACGAGCTCTTCGTGCTGCTCGGGAAGCGGACTTACTTTTGACGGTTGGGACGACTTTGGCGGTGAGTCCCGTCAATTCTATGGTGACTGAGGCTGTGGGCGCAGGTCGCCCTGTGGTAACCATAAACAGATCGCCGACCGAGATGGACGAGTTGGCGACTGTGGTAGTTAAAGGTTCAATTGGAGAGGTTCTGCCCAGGGTATTGGGCTTTTTGCCAGGTGGTGGTTGAATCCTGACCTATTGGGTAGGCTTTTAGTATGGCCACATTTCGGGAACTACTTTTGGCTACAAAAGGACGCATCCGTGAAGTTGATCCCGCTGGAGCGGAAGGACTTCTTGGCGATGGCTACTTGTTGCTCGATGTGCGTGAATCTGAAGAGCATGAACAAGGAGCGATTCCTGATTCAGTTCATATTCCTCGCGGAAATCTAGAATCCGGGATTGAAGATCGAATCACCGACCGTAGTCAGCCGATTGTGGTTATGTGTGCCGGTGGCGTTCGTTCAGCGTTTGCGGCCGAGACACTCTCGGAACTCGGTTATGACACTGTTGTCTCAATGGATGGTGGGTTTAACCGCTGGAAGGATGAAGGGCGGGTCTGGGTTACACCCCGAGCCCTAAGCTCTGAGCAGCGGGGCCGTTATAAGCGCCATCTTTTGCTGCCGGAGGTTGGTGAAGAAGGACAGATCAAGCTGCTCGAATCGAAAGTTTTACTGCTTGGTGCGGGCGGCTTAGGTTCGCCTGCAGCCCTGTACCTAGCGGCAGCAGGCATTGGAACACTTGGAATTATCGACATGGATTTGGTCGACGAGTCGAATCTTCAGCGTCAGATACTGCACAACCGCGACCGGATCGGGGAGCGTAAGGTTGATTCTGCCAAGAAGACGCTTACAGCACTAAATCCGGATGTCAATGTTGTTACCTATGATGAGCGTCTGGGAGCAGAGAACATCATGGAGATACTCCCGGGTTATGACATTGTTATCGATGGGGCGGACAACTTTCCTAGCCGGTATCTGCTCAATGATGCTTCAGTGAAGCTTGGAATACCGGTTGTCCATGGATCCATTTTTCGGTTTGAAGGCCAAATTACTGTCTTTGATCCTAAGAATGGTCCTACATATCGTGACATGCTTCCAGAGCCGCCTCCAGCTGAGTTCGCTCCTAGCTGTGCAGAAGCCGGCGTGTTGGGTGTGCTACCTGGAGTTGTTGGTTGTATACAGGCTCTTGAAGCAATAAAACTGATACTTGGGATTGGTGAAAGTCTCTCAGGCCGTCTTTTGGCTTTTGATGCGATGGATCTGACATTCCGGGAGTACCGACTTCAGAAAGATCCGACTCTCGAAGTTACCTGGGAAAATCGAAATCTTATTGAGATAGCTGAGCTCGAAGGGCTTTGCGAGCCAGTCTTGGATGGGGCTAGAGCTGGGTGAGCCGCGGGCAAGGCGTTTCTGACCTCTAAGATCGGGCGGTGCATCGGCTTAGCGAACGGTTGCCCCTCGGAGCAGTACCGGTTGGTATCGGTCTGTTACATAACGGCGTCACTGCCTACCTGTTCGTCGTTATAGCATCACGAGCTCTCGGTCCAACTGCGTATGAGCCAGTCGGAATGTTGTGGGCTGCGACTTTTTTGTTAGGGCCTGGCCTTTTCTTTCCACTGGAACAGGAGACCGCCAGACTAGTAGCAGGCCATGATGAGATCGAGAGTGGCACTCTTAGCGTGGTACGCCGGGTGGCATTAGTCGGAATATGTTTCGGGACGATTTTTTTGTTATCCGCGTTACTTGCTTCTGATTGGATAATCGACGAACTGTTCGATGGCGAATCGGTTCTTTTCATAGCGATGGTGCTGGTTGTTGTTGGACTAGGAGCAGGCCATCTAGCTCGGGGTCTATTAGCTGGAAAACGGCGTTTTGTAGCTTATGCACGTCATCTGATCGGTGAAGGAAGCAGTCGTGTCTTAATGCTCCTAGTCGTGGTTTTGGTTGGCGCCGAGACCGCTGGACCTTATGGGATTATTCTCATGCTGGCACCACCGCTAGCTATTCTTATATCTTTGGGTCCCGAGAGTTGTCTGTTTACCAAAGGACCTGAGATTCCTTGGCCCCCTTTGATAAGAGCCATAGGGTCTCTTGTCGCAGCGTCACTTTCGACAGCGATCCTCCTGAATGTGAGCCCTCTTGCAGTGAAGATTCTTTCCGACGATACCACAGAGAACGTTGCTGGTATTTTCTTAAATGCCCTTTTGGTCGCCAGAATACCCCTCTTCTTTTTTCAGGCAATCCAGGCTTCCTTATTGCCGCGCTTGGCTTTTCTCGTCTCTGATCGAGATTTTGTGGGACTTTGGCAGGAGTTGCGTCGGATGTTAGTTCTAGTCACGGTAGTCGGGGGAATTGCTGTTGTTGGATTTAGTTTTAGTGGGCCTTTTCTGGTGAAAGTTGCTTTTGGGTCAGACTTCCTAGTTTCCGCTACTGACATGGCACTGTTGGCAACTTCGAGCGTAGGACTGATGCTTGCTCTGACTTTTTCGCAGGGTTTGATTGCCTGTGAATCTCATGGACGGATGGCGGTTGCCTGGATCGTCGGGGTTTTGATTTTTCCTTTGGCTACTTCGATTCAAAAGGATCTGTTCTTACGAGTTGAGCTTGCATTAATTACTTCCGTGTTTGTTGTCGTTGTCCTAATGGGATTGTTGCTTCAACGTTGCCTCTCTAGAGAGGGTGTCGAGATTTTTCGGCAGAGAAATGCCTGACCGTTTAGGAGGAGTCGTATTTCCTAGAATCGATTTCGTGGAGGATAAACCTAATTGTCTCTGATCCTAAAGCAGGAAAAAGCGTGACCCGGGAGTCGGATCATCAAGTGCGAAGACTGACCGGACTGATTACGGCTGTCGTACTGATCGCTACGTTGGTTTATCCGGCGCGAGCTATTGCGGAGACTAGTGTCTTGGTGCAGGCAGGCGACAGTTTGTCTTCGATTGCTTTCGACTATGGTGTCTCGGTAGAGACTCTGATGGCAGCTAATGGGCTTGATGATCCAGATCTTGTTTTTATGGGTCAAGAGCTACTTATTCCTGGTGAAGGTATGTCTCCTAGTACGACTGCAGTTCCGCTTGTTATCACTGTGGAATATGGTGAAAGTCTCTCGATTATTGCAGCGCGTCATGGTGTAACAGTCGGACAGATAATGACAGCGAACGATCTGGCAGATCCGGATCGGATTTTCGTTGGTCAGGAATTAACAATTCCGAGTCCATCAGTCCCTAGTACAACCCAACCACCAGTTACCACTTTGCCCGAATTGGTTGTAACCGTTGAATATGGCGACTCTGTCTCTGTCATTGCTGACCGCTATGGTGTGACAGTACAGGCGATAGTTGAAGCCAATAATCTTGTCAATGCTGATCGGCTTTCCGTGGGTCAGGAGCTACGGATTCCTGGGGTTCCACGACCCGAGAATGTCGATAGTCCATCGACCAACTATGGCGATGTAATTGTTGAAGGTCGTGGCTGGGGGCATGGCCGAGGTATGGGGCAGTACGGCGCTTTGGGTTACGCTGTCGAAAAGGGTTGGACACGTGACCAAATCTTGGATCACTACTATGGCGGGACTGTCTCTGGGACCGCCGGTGAGTTAAACATTGGCGTTCGATTGCTTGGACACGACGGCGAAGCGACCACTGTTTATGTGGAGGACGCACTACTGGGCTTGCTAGGTGACGGTTCGACATGGATGGAGGTCGCTGACAGCGCCGTACGAGTTCGGCTTATAGATGACTCAGGACGCTGGGAGGTTTCTGTCGGTCCTTCCTGTTCTGGACCCTTTTCGGATACGGGCGTTGTATTGACGGGTGAAGTAATTCGGATTCTTCCTGCCCATATGGTGACACCAGTACCTACGACTACGACTGCAGCGCCTACGACTACGACTGCAGCGCCTACGACTACGACTGCAGCGCCTACGACTACGACTGCAGCGCCTACGACTACGACTGCAGCGCCTACGACTACGACT
>Ga0310344_10000388_pt1 | contig 35136 bp, 28 predicted proteins | sample HC15DNA20200_MG_FD_203801 | JGI IMG/M metagenome (GOLD analysis project Ga0310344, IMG submission 203801) | Marine microbial communities from station ALOHA, North Pacific Subtropical Gyre - HC15-DNA-20-200_MG | ecosystem: Environmental > Aquatic > Marine > Oceanic | place: Pacific Ocean: North...
CTCAAATTGTTTACGCTGGCAATGCGCGCACGATGTATTCGGTTGATTTGTATGAAGATTTGGACGAGTTGAATGCGCCGCCGAGTCTCCCCCCCGCCGAGACGCGAGAACTGCTTGCTGAAGGTAGTCCTTACGTGGAGTTAGCCTCGCAGATATTACTGCGGCGTCACCACGACCTCAGCTCGAGATGATCATTAGCTTGTTTGGAAGAATAATCATGAAACGTACCCCACGAATTGTCGAGCTGTCTGCCTACAAAAGTTACTATGTGATGGCTGCGTCGTTTCTTCTGTTTGGGCTGTCGGGCAATGTGGCTGCGGCACCGAATATCCTTCTTATCATCGGTGACGATATGGGCGTGGAAACTCTAGCTTCCTATGGTGTGGGGGAAAATACACCACCTACCACGGCCGCGCTCGATGAGCTGGCCAGAGAAGGTGTGCGTTTCACTAATGTCTGGTCGCAGCCGTCTTGCTCGCCCACGCGCGCGACGATGATCACGGGCCGTTATGGATTCCGGACCGGTGTCGGTATAGCGGTCGCGGGGGCCTTTCCTATGGCTGCCGCGCCGGATAAGCCCGCGTGGGCATCTTCCGAACGTCCCCCCAGGACCACGGCGACCCCCTTAGTCCGGCCCGCGCTCATGTCCGAGGAGTTCACCCTGCCTATGGCTCTGAAGGGCGCTTATGCAACAGCGGCTATCGGTAAGTGGCACCTCGCTGGTGCCTCCAATGGGTGGATCGAACATCCTAATCGTGTTGGTTTCGATCACTATTCGGGGATAATCACGGGAACCACTGATTCGTACTTCACCTGGAATAAGGTCGTCAATGGTGAAGTCAGCGGAACGACAGGTTATGCACCGGCTGATAAGGCCGACGACGCCATCCGCTGGATTGACCAACAGGGCGATAACCCTTGGTTTCTCTGGTTTGCCTTCAATCTTCCACACGTGCCGTTTCATCTGCCCCCGGAAGACGGGTGGCAGTCGGATTATTCGCATATAGACCCTCAGTCGCTTCCGCCACCAACCTCCACTGAATACTTTGCCGAGTCATTTCCCTACTTTTCGGCGATGATCGAAGCTATGGACACACAGATTGGTAGGCTACTGGCATCACTCGAACCAGAAGTACGTGACAACACCTACGTAATTTTTATCGGTGACAACGGCTCCGGCGTCGTGAGCCGAGACGATCTTGCGCCGGTCCGAGCAGGACACGCTAAAGGAACTGTCTACCAGGGCGGCATCAATGTGCCTATGATCGTAACAGGCCCGGGCGTAGTCAGTGGTGTCGTAAGTGAGGCGCTGGTAAATACAACGGATCTGTTTGTCACGCTCATGGAAATGGCGGGTATCGATTCTGAGGAGGCGATTCCCGGTGAGGTCAAGCACGATTCCATCAGCTTTCTACCGGTGCTATCAGATCCCGATGCTCCGACCGGGCGGGAATGGCTCTACGCTGATCGTTTCATCGGCGGAATACCTGGGGTAGCGGATGGTGACTATGCCATGCGCGGCGATCGATACAAACTCCTGCGACACCGTGGTACAGAAGAATTTTACGATCTTCAAAGAGACCCCTACGAACACGACAATCTTCTGACCAGAGATTTGTCTGTTGAAGAAAATGCGGCCTTCCTTGTTTTGGGAGAGCGGATCCAGGAGCTTAGAAGCAGCGAATAGTCATTCTTGTTTCGCGGCCGAGAACAGATCCCCACGGTGACATCCGCTCGCGGTATTTGACTCGCTGCTATCCCGCCCGGTATAGCGAGCTGGCGACTAGAAGGCCGAAATGCCGGTAATTGCTCGACCGAGGATCAGTGCGTGAATGTCGTGCGTGCCCTCATAAGTATTCACCACCTCCAGATTGACAAGGTGGCGAGCGATTTCATATTCGTCGCTTATTCCGTTGCCGCCCAACATGTCGCGCGCCGTTCGTGCGACTTCCAAAGCCTTACCGCAGTTATTACGTTTGAAAAGGCTCGTCAGTTCAACTGCCGCGCTTCCTTCGTCACGCATGCGTCCCAGCCGCAAGCATCCCTGTAGGCCGAGTGTGATCTCCGTCAACATGTCGGCGAGTCTTTTCTGTACCAACTGATTAGCGGCCAGTGGTTTGTCGAATTGCTTACGATCGAGCACGTATTTTCGCGCACGCTGGTAGCAGTCCTCAGCTGCACCAATAGCCCCCCAGCAGATCCCAAAGCGTGCACTATTGAGGCCAGTAAACGGGCCTTTCAGCCCGCGAACGTCGGCAAAAGCATTCTCTTCCGGGCAGAAGACGCTATCCATCACGATTTCACCCGTTATGCTAGTCCGAAGTCCGATCTTGCCGTGAATCGTCGGCGTAGATAGACCTTTACTACCTTTCTCTAGGACGAATCCGCGGATTACGCCTTCTTCGTCCTTTGCCCAAACTAAGAGGACATCGGCAATCGGGCTGTTCGTGATCCAGGTTTTCGCACCAGTCAGTGTCCAGCCTCCCGGAGCCTTCTTCGCACGAGTGATCATATTACCCGGGTCTGAGCCGGCATCGGGTTCGGTCAGGCCGAAGCAACCAATTAGCTTACCTGTTGCGAGCTTAGGCAAGTATTTTTGCTTCATTGTCTCGCTGCCGAACTCATGAATCGGCAACATAACTAGTGACGACTGAACGCTAATCATCGAGCGGTAGCCGGAGTCGACCCGTTCGATTTCACGCGCAATAAGGCCATAGCAAACATAGTTCAGATTCGCCCCACCGTAGGTTTCGGGAATCATTGGTCCAATCAGGCCGAGTTCACCCATCTCTCGGTATATCTCACGCTCCTCCGACTTTCCTTCGCGAAAAGCTTCCAGCACACGCGGTGCCAGCTTTTCTTGGCAGTATTTGCGCGCCGCGTAAGAGACTGCGAGCTCCTCCTCGCTCAGCTGTGCATCGAGCAATAGTGGATCGTCCTCATTAAAAACTAGTTTGTTGTTAGCCATAGTTTGGGCTCATTGGCCGGTTCTGAAAAATTACAAGCCTGGTGTGCGTAGACTAGGCTACACACTTTTCCACAGTGTTTTGCTTGTGCTTATCTCTTATTGAATCGATCCGACGAGTCTTTCGTCAAGAGAAAGCTAGCGGATTAATACTACATGCAAAAAAAGAAGTTAGACACACTGTGACCAAACGCAAAAAAAGTTTCCGCTAGCCGAACTACAAGATGGGATAAAGAAAAGTAGGGTAGTTAACTCTCGTGGCGAGAACGGGCCCGATGTCCACACTCGGCTATCATTGGCTTTACCAGTTGCTTCAATTGGAGCAACATGTGTCGTTCTATAGAGTAGGCTGTAGCGCACCCTGGGTGCTCTCTATCATGTTTGGGAGAAAAGCACGATGAAACACAGAAAAATAATGCCACTTTTTGCGCTCGCAGCAATAACAACTAACGCGTTAGCTCAGGACGGCCTGAAGATTTATATATCCGCCGACATGGAAGGCGTAGTTGGTGTCGTTACTTCGGATCAGCTCAATCCGAGCGGGTTCGAATATGCGCGCTTTCGCGAGTTCCTCACCGCCGAGGTCAATGCGACTATCGAGGCGGCAAGAGCCGCCGGCGCGACAGAGTTCTTGATCAGCGATTCTCACGGTAATGGTCAGAATTTACTGATCGAAAGGTTGCCAGATGACGTTATGGTCGTGCGTTCCTGGCCACGCGAGCTCGGAATGATGGAAGGAATCGATGAGAGTTTCGATGGCGTTATCTTTATTGGTTATCACGCCAGTACCGGGAACACACAGGGTGTCCGTGCGCACACAATGTCGAGTGCGAACATAACGGGCCTGCGTTTGAATGGTATGTCTATGTCCGAGGGCAGCATCAACGCGGCAATTGCGGGGCAATTCGGCGTGCCGGTCATCATGGTCTCGGGTGATGATGTCACAATCGAGGAGAGTCGGGCGATAATCGGTGATATCGAAGGCGCTGTCGTGAAATGGGCGAGAGGGTTTCATTCAGCCCAAACATTGACACCTGAGGCCGGTTACGAAGTCATCCGTGCTACAACGAATTCGGCCATCGAACGTATTGAAGATTTCGAACCGTATGTGCTCGATACGCCGGTTGAGCTTGAGCTGAGCCTTAAACACTATCGGGCTGTGGAGCTCTTGTCCTATCTGTCAAACGTTGAGCGGGTCGATTCGCACACCATTAGGTTCATTGGCGCTGATATGATCGAAATCTCCAAGTTTCTGCGTATGGCAGTCGGATATCGTGTCGATTTGCAGCCTTAGCGCGTACGTTGGACTAGTTTGTATTAAAAATATTTAATTATTATTGCTGGTACAACATATTCTAGGCGACAACTGATTCTTACTGCCGCATCTGCTTGCGGTATGTGACGTGCGGCTTCGCTGCTCGCGAAGTAGAACGGCGCATTGCCTGGGGAGGCCAGTTAGCGGTTCTTGTGGTCGCGTTGTAGGCCTGGTTTGCGGGGATGCGCGTAAGAATGATCGAACGGTGATTCAATGTGGGGTAATACCCCCATGCGCTCGTTTGCATCACGGAGAATCCCGGCTAACTGGTCCTCCACCTCATAGTGGGCCCGCAGACTCGCTACGGAATCGTCATCCAGCGGATGGTCCTTAAACCATTGCACGGTCTGGCGTACCGCGTTTAATGGGTTTACTCGATCCGAATAACCTAGCTGTTGGCAAATCTTGGAGACGTCAAGATACTGGTGCAGCCCCCGGCCATTGACACGCATAAGATCACGGGTTGGTGACGCAAACTGATCAGGCGCCGACAGGATCTCCAGCGGCCACTCCATCGCCTCTGCAATCAGGCCGACCCATTGGGCGAAAGAAAACTGGCGCTCATCGCCACAGTTATATATTTGCCCCGCTGAAGTTTGAGGTTGATCGACCGCGAGCAGAACCGCGTGTGCTAAATTCTCCGAATAACCTCGAGAGGTTATCGCCAGCCCGCTATTAGGCAATATCGCGTAGGATCGTTGGTCGAGACAGCGTTGCATTACCCACCAAAAACTTGTCGGGGCAACTTGCCAAGGTCCATATACAAGTGGATAGCGGTAATGGGTAACATTCATTGTCCCCGCCGTGTGTTGTGCCATGACCGCATCTTCGGTCGTGCGAACTAGATAGCTGAAGCGACTCTCTTCTTCCGTCTCGACTAAGGGAGCATCCTCAGCCGTGGGAATCGGCATTCCTGATGGAGTATATTCTTTTGGCGTTCCAGGCAAACCGAACCCACTATAACTCGCCATGCCGCCCACCGAAATAAGCCGGTCCGTCTTCTTTGAAATAACTTCTGCGACGTAGCGTAGTCGACCATATGTGGCGACCACGATGTCGAATGTCCGTGCTCCGAGCGCCGCCTCAAGGCTTTCGGTAAAATGCGGATCGCCAACGACTCGTTCAACGCTTGGCGGAATCGCGTTTGAGTCACGACTTCCCCGGTTCAGCATTACGACATCGTAGCCCCGGTCGATTAATCCACCAATGATGTGCGGTCCAGTAGGTCCGGTGCCACCGATTATCAATGCCTTCATTTCTGATTCCCTCAGGTTTTTTGGTTATGTAGACAGCTCGTTTGGGATAGCATTTCCTATCCTTCACTAATCTTGTTCCGTTGCGAGGGTTAAAGTCTCGTAGCGTCTTAGATACCGTTTTTGGTGGGATGCTAGTTTCTAATAACTAGTAGAAGATTAGTCGAGAAATTATGGGTATTCTTTGCATATAGTCAATGTGTTTAAACACGCCACCTGTATGTACCATATGCGATACTGGGACTTACATATAAATAACCTATTGTTTTTATTGGTCGGGGTGAGAGGATTTGAACCTCCGTCGCGCCCCCGAATTTCGCACACAGTTCGGGAACGGGGTAATTGGAGTTATTTTTTTGGTCTTGCGAAAATATTATAGTATAACTATGGCTTATTTACGTGACGAAAACCCTAGAAGCGGATAGAACTCAGAAATACATGACGTCGGTCGACAAGTCACTGCGCGATTTGCTCCAATACCATTTCCCAGAAAAAGATGGACGAGATGACAAATAGCATGCGTATAGGCGCGCTCTTTCTGGTCGTACTGGTACCAGGTTTGGTCGTTGCGGACGGGAGCTTTCTGCGCACCGCCGCGCCCCTGGACGAACCTCGCGGGTACTGTCTGGATGTGGCTGGTTTTGGCGTCAACGTCCGAGTCGAGGCACCGCTCAGGGCACATACCTGTAGATACGACGAGGACAATGCCGATCAACTGTTCCAATGGGTCGATTTTGAATCCGGACAGGTGACTATGCCGGCGTACGATCTATGCCTGGCTTCCGAATCGCTCAACCCCGGTGCTCAACTCTTCGTTGAGGAATGCGAGAACTCCGATACTCAGAACTGGACGTTCGTGCCCAATGGCAACCTCGTGCTGACGGCCAGGCCCGAGCTGTGCTTAACTGTCTGGGATGATCGATCTGATGCTGGTGCTGACATATTGGTGTTCCCTGGCTACCAGGCGCGCAGTTCCAGCATGGAACTCTGTCGCGAGCGTGGTGACGAGCTGCAAAATTTCCGCTGGGGTCGCGACGACGAGAAACGGCGCGGTCTGGCGAATGGTCTCAGGCTCGGTATGTCCGAATCTTTTCAGGCTGAAATTCGAAGTATGCACGCGGCTGACCGAACCTCCGTTGCTACCACGAATGAGCTCTATGCAGATGTAGAGCGCACGTATCGAAAGAGCGAGGTAGCCACAACAATGGATATCGCTTATGGCGCTCATGAACGCCATAAGCTCGATGTGCACGTCGATACCCGGCGCCGGGGTGATGCCCTGCAGCCCGTGATTGTGTATTTTCACGGTGGCGGCTACACGCGGGGCAGCAAGGAAGGCTCCCACAACGTTGGCGAGTACTTCGCGAGTATTGGGTTGGTGGGCGTTAGTGCCACCTATCGTCTGGCGCCCGAGATCCAGTGGCCTGAAGGTGCCAGCGATGTGGGCGCAGCTGTGCAGTGGGTCACAGAGAATATCGAGGAGTATGGCGGTGATCCGGAGCGAATTTTCGTGGTCGGCAAATCGGCCGGTGGCGGGCATGTTGCGACCTACGCGTTTCGGCCCGAATTACTCGATGCAGACTACCCGCGTGTAGCGGGTGTCGTCCTGGTGAGTGCCAGTTTTAGATCCGGGAGTGAAGAATATTTCGGTGCCGGTGCCGGCGCTCCTGACCGTGCCGTGCAAGGCAATGTGAGTACGGTCGATATGGCCGCGCTCTTGACTACCTCAGAGTTTGAATTGGATGGGCTCGCTGCCGAATCACTCGCTCTGGCGCATGAATTATCCGGCGACCATGGGTATCAGCCTCGGATTCGGCAGCTCGCCGGCCATAACCATTACTCTCCGAATCTGTCCATTGGCACCTCGGACCGCATGCTGAGTGACGAGATCCTGGATTTCGTCCTGAATCAATAATCGAGTTCAAGCGCCAAACGGATCAGGGCCGCTTGTCGCCGGACTCAGCCGTCGGCTACTGACTGGGCGCCACAAAAATTTTGCGGAAAAGGGGAGGCGGAGAGATTGGCTGGAGACGGGCCGATCACGTCACCATTGTTCACTGATCGTGGACTTATCGCGGACTTACGGCGCGATGAATCCCGCGGTTCCGATTCCGAGTACTAGCTTAAGCGATTGAATTTATTGGTCGGGGTGAGAGGATTTGAACCTCCGGCCCCTGCCTCCCGAAGACAGTGCTCTACCAGGCTGAGCTACACCCCGTTACAAGAAGAAACAACAGAATCAATTATATGATGGACAGCTTCGGGAGAGTTGTTCGCGATCTTGATTCAGTATGCCTGATTTCTGATGTGAATCGACGTCTCACGATCATCTAATACTGTTTCCGTGAGACAGACCCATATTGTCACGAAACGTGGATAGAGTATAGACACTATGGTTTGTGTATATCTAGTAGTTTCAGACCGGAACTCAAAGGGATCTTCGTTTTATCCTCTATGTAGATAAAATCGTTTTTACATTACAGCAAAATTTTCGTATTGGGTAGATAGCCCTAGGCCTTATAGTCAGAGGGTTTCCCGTGTTTTTTATTCCCCAATAGTTGAAAGAAAGGAAAGCATGGTGTGTATAAGTGCTTATGTTGTTTGGGAAGCTATGGCTATAATTAGTGAGTTGTCAGCAATCCTGTCTGGATCAAAAAATTGGGGGAATGAGATGACCATCAGAATGCTTTTGTGTCGGCTAGTTAAATCACTTGCGTCTGAAATTGTTTTTTTCGGCATCCTAAGTTTGCCTATCGTGAGCAGTGCTCATCATGCCATTGCTGGTAACTACGATTCCCAAACCGTTGTCGAGGTAGAAGGGGAAATCACGTCAATCTTGATGCGAAATCCGCATCCACAAATAGCTATGCGCGTCACGACAGAGAATGGTGAAGTACAGGATTGGCAGATGGCAACTACGGCGCTTAGCAATATGCGCAGGTGGCAGATTGATCCTGATTTTATCCAAGTTGGCGATACTATTCGGGCTGCTGGAAATCCTTCTATTCGAGTAGAGTATGGGCTCTATATCAGTAACCTTTTGACCGCGGATGGTGAAGAAGTCCTGTTAGGTGGCAACGTTCAGCCGATATGGACTGACCATACGATCGAAATGTCTGCAAGTAGACGTGCAGGGCTTGGCGATACCTCTTCACCGGAGCTGGGGATCTTTCGGGTCTGGAGTACAGTTGACAACATCCCCATGCTCATGCCGAGAAATATCGGCCGAACACCTGCAGGTCGCGCTAATCTTACCGAAGCCGCACTTGTAGCGGTCGATGATTTTGATTGGGTGCGTGACAATCCACTAAAAAATTGTGCTGAAAAAGGTATGCCACTTATCATGGAAGCACCCTATCCGTTTGAATTTCTGCAGGACGGCGAGAATATTCTCTGGCATAACGAGGAGTTCGATACCTATCGGACAATTCATATGTCGCCTAATGCTTCCACAGATGGACAGCTAAACTCGCTACTCGGCTACTCGTTAGGGTACTGGGAGGACGAATTCACACTGGTCGTTAATACGAGCCACGTTAACTGGGGGAATTTCGACGGTCAGGGTGTTCCGGCAAGTACACAGTTAGAATCTATCGAGCGTTTTGAGCTAAGTCGACAAGGGGACCGGCTGGATTACAGCATCACAATCTCTGATCCGGTGTACCTAATTGAACCAATGACTTTCGGTAAGCATTGGGTCTGGTACCCCGATGCTGAGGTTGGCGTCTACGATTGCTTGATCGCAGCAGAAGATTAACCTCAGCGAAAAGTTAATATCGTCTTTCGTATCGTTTTGGGTACCGTTCTTTTACTAAACATAGTTGGGCTCTTATTCTGTTAGTACAAATTTTTGTACGCGCTTGCCCGTCAGTACTTCGCCTGTATAAATATTGCCTTGAGAGTCGCTCGCTATACCGTCGATCCAATAGAATTGGCCCGCATTTCTTCCTGGGCTACCGAACTGTCCAAGGTGGTCTCCCGTCATGCGGTCATGAATCCATACTCTATGATTTGTGCCATCAGCGATAAACATGTATTTCTGTTCGTCGTCGTGAGAGAACGCCAAGCTGTAAGTTGTTCCACACATTGGCAGGGTTGCATGACCGGGCCCACCGCACATCGGACCACGTGCCGGTGTGTTCGGTGCTACATGGATGTCTTGAACGTGTTCACCTTGCTTTGTGAAAACTTGAATGCGATTCATGCCGCGTTCACAGATGTAGACCAAACCATCGTTAGAAATCATAGTGCAGTGAAGAGCTGGCGCGAACGCTTCTTGATAAGGCGGTGGGCCACCATTCCAATCATATGCCGGAGTGCGTTCGTTGCTGATCTCGCTTAGCGGCATACCATGACCGCCCCAGCCGCGCTTAAAATCCCCGTTATCCATATCATAGACAAGCACGCGTTTGCCCTCAGTTAGATAAATTTCTCGGGCTTCGTTATCGAGCGTGAAGTTGTGCACTCCGTTTACGAGTACGTCAGTCGCTTGATTGTCTTGAAAGTTTCTCGGTATCGGTGTTTCGCCTGGTGCCGGCCTCGGGCCGCGAAAGGGAGCATCCCAGAGAAATTCTCCATCGCGTGTAAACTTCATCAAACCCTCACCCTGTCCGAACGCTGAAACCCAGACGTTGAAATCACTATCGACTACAACTGACTGTGGACGTCGTGCCCACTGTGGATGAAAGCCAGGACCGCCCCATGCATTGTGTATATTCCCCTCGGCGTCGAATTCGATTATTTCGGGTGCCGGGATACAGCAGTCGCCACGAGGCGGTGAGTAAGTTGCCATTGCTTCGTCAGGGCGCATGTCATCAGCACGACTTACGGCCCATATGTGATCGTTCTTATCTGTAGTTATGAAGGGCACGCCTTGTATTAGCCAGGCGTTTGGAAACGGAACCTTCGGCCAGAATGGATCAACGGTGTATTCGGGTACAGCTATATCCTGTGCATAGGTGACTAGAGGAAGCGAGCTTAGTGTTACTAGTCCAATGAGAGAAAAGAAGTAATTTTCGCGTCGAAAAAATGTTTTCATTTGCTACTCCCGAGCATCCCGAATTGACTGCAGAACTTGCCGCTGAATGGCAAGAGAATTGGAGTCAGCGTTAGACCCTATATTTATGCGTGTTTGTTATAGCATTGGTAAATGGTGAAGTGATCATTGGCTTCATACCAAGACAAATAACTGACTATAATGTTATCGTATAACTTCAGGTTATGATATGTTTGTTGATTCCGAGTTAATTAGAGGAATCGAGAACCATTCTCCAGTCAAGAAGAATTAGATATTTTCTTGTCGCTGCGGAGCATCTGCATTTTACAGCGGCCGCAGAGGAGCTATGTATCAGTCAACCAGCCCTATCTCGCAGTATGGGTCTACTCGAAGACCAAATTGGCGAGCGGCTGTTTGATCGAGCGGCAAATGGAGTTGCGTTGACGCGCTATGGAAAGATTCTCCAAAGACGCGCTCGGCTAATGGAGCTCGAAGCCAAGTACGCGCTTGATGAGATAAAAGCGACCAAGATGGGTTCGGGTGGCTCCCTTAAAATCGGTGCTGGGCCCGCATGGCTTAGAGTTATTCTTCCGCAAGCGATTCTAGAATTACAAATGGAGTATCCGAAACTCCAGCTAGATTTAGTGACAGGTGTTGTTGAGACTCATTTAACTGCACTAATGTCTGGAAAGATAGATCTGTTATGTGGTGATCTGGATTTTCCAAATCATCCTGAATTGGTTTCTGTGCATTTAACTGATTTTGAGTTTGTAGTTGTCGCGAGTAGGAATCACCCGCTCGCGAAGCAATCTAAGGTAATCGCGGCAGACTTGTTGGCCTATCAGTGGATTACACTCAGAGGAGATTACCTTGGAAACAATCGGTTCACCACGTTTTTTTCAGCACAGGGTTACTCCACCCCCGAAATCAGTATTTTTGTAAGTCCTGGTGTTTCGATGTTCGGAATACTGGAGGATAGTGATTATCTTACCTGCATTCCTAAACAATTTTTAGAGATAGCGCAAGGTGCTGGATGTCTAGCTATTGATATAGAGCCACTCTGGCGCGCATCGCACGGTATTGTTTGTAGAAAGAGGAGTGTACCGGAGCCAGCTATTTCTTCGTTGGTGTCTATTCTAAAAAACAGTTTGTAGATTTAATTGAGAGATCGACTTCTGCTGGTTAGCACCGACCTGGACTCGGCCATACTTGACACTCTAGACTTCGATACGAACTAGGTCTTCCCGCGGCACTCCTTCTTGGTATTTTTTTAGAAATTCTGCTGGATCGACCTCGACGCCATCGAAATTTTTCTGGTAAGCCTCTGTCTGAAAGTATGCGAGATAGTCCTCTTGATTATCGAAATTCGGCGTAGATATTTCTGCAAAGTTGTTGTCCGGATCCTGAAAATAAAAACTCGTTCCTGGGCCGTGATTAAATGACTGCGTTGGTTCGATGCCGCATTTACTTAGTGCTGCGTATTTCTTCATAAAATCGTCAAAGACAGGGATGCGTACCTGAAAATGGTGTATGCCAGGTCCTTTGTAACCGACCTTATCGCGATCGGATGTATCCATTTCCGGAAACTCAAATATTCCGAAGACCTCGGTCCATGGAAAATCTGCATAGATTCTGAAGAAGGCGACTCCTTTGTTTCCCTCCCATGCGACGGCACCGGAGTCCGTGGTTAGAACGCTTGGTTCTTGGCCTAGGAATATCTCATACCAGTCGACCATTGTTTTGAATTGCTGCGTATAGATTACGACTTCGCTTAAACGCATCGGAGTCAAACCAGCGTTTAATTCCTTTTGTGCTGTGACATTAGCGATGATTTTTTTTGGCATTCCAATAACTCCAATGTATATGAGGCGAGATAAACTATCTTAATAATAATCTATAATTATACTCACGGTCCGAAATTCGGTTTTTATAAAATCTAGCGGGAATACTATCAATTATGAAAGTCTTAATAGTTCTGTTTTGTTTTATGTTAGCGCCGACGCTTGGTTTTGCGCACCATTCGCGAGCTGAGTTTTCAAATCAAGTCGAAGAGATTACCGGTGAGCTCATTAGTGCGCGTTGGACTAATCCTCATCCAGAGCTGACATTGCTTGTTACTGGGGCGGACGGACTACAGGAGACGCTCGTCGTTCAGGTATATGGTGCCGCTAACAATTTACGGCAGGCTGGCGTCACCGACGAGTTGTTCGATATTGGTGATGAGGTGACGATTGCTGGTCAGCGCTCCTCCCGTCGCGAAGGCTTAATTCTCGGCACACATATGCTATTGGTTGATGGTAGACAGGCTATTTTCCATCGCACGTTAGAGCCGTTTTGGTCGACCGAAATCGTCGGCGGCATGGAAAATTTTCTCGAAGGTGGTTCGGGGCTTGCGGATGGGTTGGCGGAGAATCGAGGATTGTTTCGGATGTGGAGCATTGTGCAGGGTCCCGGTGGTGATCGTCGTAGTCTGCATATGCTATTGACTGAAGCTGGGATAGCCCGACAGTCTGAGTTCGATGAGGAAAACAGCTGGATTGGTCGCCTTGAAAAACCTGGCATGCCTGCTTTTATGAACAGTCGCAATAATTTCGAATTCTTTGACGATGGTGACAAGATTCGTTACGAGCAAGGCGTGTTTGATGTCGTACGAACTATCTATCTCCCGGAATCAGAGGGGTTAGAGGACCCTTCCCACTCACCACTAGGTTACTCGACCGGACGGATGGAAGGCAGGACTTTAATTGTTGAGACAACTCGGCTTAATTGGCCTTACTTTAATCGCGAAGGGATTCCGTTAAGTGAAGATGTGCATATTACTGAGAGATTTACCGTAAGTGACGACCAGACAAGTCTCGATTATCACATGACCATTGTCGATCCTGTTAACTTTTCGGAGCCAGTAACTTTGACGCGCCATTGGGTAGCGCTAGAAAACCCGACGCCTGACGAACGCTACGTTCGATAGGTCAGTCAGAGAGTCTGTAGTTACTTAAATCCCAAATACACGCTCGGCAGTGCGGTGGAATATTTTTGCTCTATCGCTACTTGATAGCGGCGCATCCTCGATCATCTTAACTAATGGTTCATTGATACCATAGGGATAGTCGACAGCAAACATGATTCGGTCTGCGCCAAGTACTTCCATGCAGAGATTCAACGTAGGGGGTGAGTTCATGCCACTAGTTGTTATTACAAAGTTGTCGAGAAAGTATTCACTCGGCATGCGTTGTGCGATCCAGTTAGGCGACTGATAGAAACGTCTTAACGTCGAGTCGAGTCGGTCAAGCCAGAAGGGAACGCCTTCTCCCATATGTCCGAGAATCACGGTGAGATTGGGGAACTGGTCGAATACGCCGCCTAACATCATCCGCACGGCGTGCAGTGAACTTTCCATATGAAAACCCCAGGTGGCGCCTTCTAACGGATATTCTGTAAACGGATCCAACATGCCAGCCGGCGGCGTACGCGGGTGCAAGTAAACAGGTGCACCAGCGGCTTCCGCACTTTCCAGTATCGGCCAGAATTTTTGGTTATCCAGAAACTCGCCCTTCGTATGCGAATTAATAACAATGCCGTGAAGGCCGAGGGTTCCAACGGCGCGTTCTAATTCTAGTGCGGCACCCTCGATATCCTGTGGGGCGAGTGTCGCTAGGGCCGCAAATCGTGTTGGGTGCTTCTCAACGATTTCAGCAGCACGGTCATTGGCAAGGCGGGCAAGCTCAGTTGCTTGCTCTGCGCCGAAGGCCTGCACTCCAGGTGAGGTTAGCGATAAGACTTGCATATCGATACCAGCCGCATCCATGGCATCCAGTCGCTCGCCCTCCAGATCGGCAAGCCGATCCCAGATTCCTGCGAAGGGCGTACCGATAATACGGTTATAGAAGGTTGTATAACCCGGTTCATCCGCTGCACCGGTTGCCATTAGTTCGTGTATAGCCGCGGTTATTTCCGGGATAATAAAGGCTTCTTCGGTTGTGATTCGACGGAATGCTGTTTCACTTTGGGACCATGCTGTGCGCCCCGGCCCGATGAAAGCTAGGGAAGCGAGTGATGCTTTTTGCAGGAAATCTCGTCTATTGTTATTCAATGGAGCCACTCTAGTTAGATGTTAGTTGTTCAGAATCAATGCGTTTCGCTTCTACGGTAATTTTTAGGTTGACATACATCAGGTGACCATTCTCTATGCCGTAGGTAACGCCATAGTCGTCGCGATTGAAGGTGCCGGAGGCGTCAGCTCCACAAATCATTTCTTCAGTACGACGGTGGTGTGGTTGACATCGAAAACGTTCAATCGTTAGTGATAGCGGGTTCGTAACGCCGTGCAGCGTTAGTTCCCCTTCAATTCCGGTCGGATCGCCATATCTCGTAAACGATGAAATGATGCCGGTATAGCTAGCTGTCGGAAATTGGGCAACGTCGAGGATGTCTTCGGCTTTCGCATGCCTATTCATGTCGTCTAGACCGAAATTAATGGAATCCATATCGAATGTTAGGTCGACAGAGCCCGTCTTCGCTTCTTGATCAAGGATTATCGTGCCGGCTGTCCGTTCAATTTTTCCGCGCCAAATAGAGAGTCCACCCTGGTGGTCTGCCTCAAAAGTCGGGAACGTATGTCGCGGGTCGACTTCGTAGAGAACTGGTTCCGCAGAAATTACAGTCATCGCAATAGTGCAAAAACAACCGAGTGTTGCGCGAAGAAATTTCGTATTACCAATCATTAGGCTATACCTCTATCGAGTAGTGTAAGTTTCAGAGTATTCGTTTCTAGCATTGGTGATTGTGAAGCTACTACCGTCTGCTTCAATCTCCGCTTTGATCCAGTGAGCTTGATCGTTTTCCACAGTTAGGTTAGCAGTTTTTCGGGCCTCGGTGTTATGGGCGTCGTCCGTTCCTGTCGCGCGATGCATTTGCCAGAAGCCCTCAAGACCGGGGCTCGCCGCTGCTGTTTCGTAACCGTCGGGATTACCGCCCTTTGTCGCGCCGGTACTGGAGACTGCAGCAATCGGCGCCAGCGACCATACGAACTGTGGTGCAATATTGTTGCCATGATGCGGGTAGTCGAGTAGATCGATTGTGCCAACGTTATTCGTTGGGCAGACAAGTGTGTGCAAACCACCCCACGACAGATCGCCGACGTTGACGTACTGAAAGTCGCCCATCGAGAGATGGAAGCCTAGGCTGTATATGTCCTCGCCATCCGTATCGAGCCCGGTTGGCGCGCAGTCGTCGCCTCTACAGTACAGGCCATTCGGATCTGTATTTTCGCAAACGGGGTTCGGACCCGGTGATCCGGCCAGAGGTGCGCCAAGGAATTGCTTGTCTCCGGCTATAATTGTTACATCGACGCCGCTGAGCGGTAGGATGTCTCCCGGCGAGACTGAAGTTCTCTTTCCGGTCTCCGCTGCGGTCAGGTAACGCTCGAAGTTCTCGACTTGGCGGCCGGAAGTCAGCGTGCTGTCTCCGTAGTCGATGAACTCGATGATCGGCACCATTTCCGCTAGCGCGTAAACGCCGCCCACATGATCGCCGTGAAAATGAGTCGCGACGAAGTAGTCGAGTTGTGTGACCGCGGCGTCGTCCATGGCGGCTTTGATGCGGTGCGAGTAGATGTCGCCCGGCCGGTCGAATGCGGCGTCTACCAGGATCGCCTGGCGTTCCGGTGTCACGATCAGCGTGGCTGCGGCACCGTCGGCGTCGATCCAATAGATATCCATATGTTGTCCATAAACAGCTGATGTTAAGCAAAGTAGGAGGAGTCCTAACCAGATGTTTACGTTTTTCATTAATTATTCTCCGTCATTAGTTATAGGACGAAAAGTTCTAGACAGCGTATAGGGTTAATCAGATACGAGATTAAAACGCTGGACTCTTCGTCCACTAGACGTTTCGGCAACGTACAGGTTGCCATGTGAGTCGGTATCAAGGGTATGACCATGAGTAAAGTAGCCGAGCTGGTGTCCCGGTCGTCCGAAGTGTGACAAGTTTTCTCCAGTCTCATGGTCTAAGACGTGTACCTGCTCTTGAGCGCCGTTCATGATGTAAAGGTATTCTTGATCTTCGTCTGGTGAAAAAGCCACCCACCAGGTCGTTCCTCGGTTGATTGGGTCTTCGATGTAATCGTCAGTCCTAGCAACGCGGATGTCTCTAATGTGGTTGCCAGTTTTATCAAAAACCTGAACACGACTAGCCTGTCGATCACAGACATAGATAAGTCCTTCGTTACTCATGGCGATACAGTGAACGACTTCTGCAAAGGCACCTGGCGGTGGGTTACTCCGTTCTTGTGCGGTAGCGTGGCGTCCCCATTGGCGGAGATAATTTCCCTCTGAATCAAATACTACAACGCGTTTATTGCCGTAACCGTCAGAGATATAGATGTCCCCATTTTCTGGGTCAACAACGGCACCAGAGGGTCGGTGTAGTAGGGTGCGGCTAGAATTTTTAAGTTCTGTTTCCCGAGTACCATCCTCAGTATCAAACAATCGTTTTGTGCCAATCTGCAATAGCAATTCACCGTCATGACTATACTTTTGGACGATAGCATCCTGATTACCGCCTATGTAGACATTGTCATCGGTGTCGAAACTGCAGCCGTGTACAGCTTGCGGTACGAGATTGGGATCACCCCATGAATTCACGAGGTTGCCTTCCATATCAAACATCATAAGCGTGTCTGCTGGTCGGCCAGTTTGCATTTCTTCGTCGTTGATATTACGGCGGTCCACAATAACGATATGATCGTGAGAGTCGACGCACACGCCACCAATTTGACCATTAATCCAGGTTTCTGGGAGAGGTTTCGGCCAAGTTGGGTCAACCTCAAATTGGGGTTGGGCCTCTGTTGTAAGTGACCAGAAGAGAAGCATTAGAAGCGGTGACATCAACTTTCGCATTTTTTTCTCCATCAGAATGGGTATGGATAGCATAATTTTCTACGGATGTGCTTTTTTTCAAAGTAATCTTATGATTCTACTAGAGATTGGCTATTTGTATACAATTTGAGAGCAAGTCATTACCAAGGGTTAGTTAGCAGTAACGAAAGGTTATGGACACTGCTCAACTGTGCCTACATCGGTGGAGTTAAATAATCACGTTACACATTGCTATGAAGTTTCTTATTAGATTGGATGTTATTGAATGTTGCCTATATCAATCTATTCTTTTATTTTTTTAATGAGGTAGTAACTGATGCCGGGTAGTATATTATGGTGTTTAATATAATTAGAAATAGTAGAGCCTTAGGTTTAGTCAAAAGCTGCTTAAACTCAACGGGGAGAAATACGCAATAATGCTGAATGTTTATCGATTCGGATTTTATTGGGATCCATGTTTGCTATTAGTGGTCGCCGGGCTTTCTGCACTACTTAGTGTGCCAGTATTTGGACAAGTTGATATTGATAATATGTGGCGGCCTTTGCCTCATAATCAGGATGGTAGTGGCATGATTGGTGATGCCGCAGGCGTGCCGCTAAATGAGGACGCTAAATCACGGGCAGAGACCTGGGCGCCCGAACAGTTTGACATGGCTGAGTGGGTCTGTCGGCCGCACGCTTGGGATGTTTCTTTAGAAGGACCGTTAGGGCAGGTCCGGTGGTCGTCACAATACGATGCCGCCACGCAAAACGTTGAAGCGTTTCTTGGACACATTTATATGCAGTGGCAGCAACAGACAATCTGGATGGATGGTCGTCCACATCCATCAAAGAACGCGCCGCATACATGGAGCGGCTTTACGACCGGTGAATGGCAAGGTGATGTTCTGGTTACAACCACCACGCATGTCAAGGAAGATTATGTCCGACGTTGGGGTTTGCCGCGCAGTGATCAAACAACCCTGAGGACGCACTGGCGCAGAATGGGGGACTATCTACAGGCGACAGTGATCATGTACGACCCGATCTACATGACGGAGCCTTACACGCGGAGTTCGCTGATGTGGATTAGGGATCCCGGGCTGCGTATGGAGCCATACCCCTGTGAAGAGGCAACGGAGACTGCGGTACCAAAAGGTACTACGGCACATTTTTTGCCCGGGCAGTCATACATGCCGGCGTATGATCCTGAGCGATCTGATCCTTTCGGGACACCGTATGAAGCGAGAAGAGGAGGAGCAGAGTCTATGTACCCGGATTACATCGAAACGATGGAAGCGATGGATCCTCCCTCTTTACCTTTGAATCCTTCTGATATTCGAGCTGCCCCCTGATATGTTGAAGATCTCACGTCTCGGGGAAATTCACCTAACTATCGTCACCCTGTGGTTAGTAAATTCGTTCGTGTCTGCCGCTCAAGCACAGGTGTGGACGACGCCAGTAATTGGGGCGCCTGAAGGGGAGATAGAGGTTCTCCATGTCAAAGGTGACGTTTACATGCTAGCTAGTCCCGCTAGCAACATTACAGTACAAGTCGGTCCTTCAGGCGTTCTTATGGTGGATACGGGTACTGCTGCGATGGCGGACAAGGTACTAGCGGCGGTCGAGACGATCACGGCCGAGCCTATCCGTTATATCGTTAATACCAGTTACCCGGAGGATTACACCGGTGGCAATACGATAATTTCAGCAGCAGGAGAGCTGCCGACTCCGTTTCGCGGAAGCGGAAGTAATTCCGTGCAGGGTCGGATGCCTAATGATAAGTCTTCTGTTATCTCCTATTACACCGTGTTTCATCAGATGGCAGCACCCTTAGATGAGGCGCTAATTAGAGAGGCAGGCGCTTGGCCGGATAATACATTTTCGACTCCATTGAAGCGGCTATATTTTAACGACGAGCCAGTGATGATGATGCACCAACCGTCGACGACCGACGGTAACACGATCGTGCTATTCCGAAAATCGGACGTCATTGCGGTGGGTGCAGCGCTGAATTTGGAAACCTATCCCGTGATCGATATTGAGGCCGGGGGCAGTATTCAGGCTGTGGTTGTCGCGTTAAATCGGGTGATTGATATGGCGGTGCCTTCCGAGCGTTCTGAAGGCGGAACGCTAGTGATTCCAGGCCGTGGCAGAATCTCTGATTTTGCAGAGGTGGCGCAGCAGCGGGATATGATTTCAATTATCCGCGATCGTATTCAGAATATGATTGATCAGGGTATGTCATTGGCCGATGTACTCGAAGCAAGACCAACCCAAGGCTATGATGTTCGTTATGGGAGCGATAGCGGTCCATGGACAACAGACATGTTTGTTGAGGCAGCCTATTTGAGCCTGGTAGGGCAGTGATTGAGCAGGGAGCTTTCTGATGAAACAATTTAGATTAATGCTACCGTTTGTGATTGGCGGAATTGTTTTTCTGACAATTACTGGACGCGTGCTGGCACACCATTCCTTCTCAGCGACTTACATTCAAGACAATCAAATAGAGGTCGAAGGTACAGTTAAGGAACTGGTATGGCGTAATCCGCATTCTTTCCTGAGAATCGATGTTGAGGATGAGAATGGTGTGCTGCAGACGTGGTCATTGGAATGGACTTCCGCGAATCGGCTTGCAGGTACTGCGATGACCCGAACGACGCTCCGTCCGAAAGACGTCGTTATTGCAACTGGAGATCCAGCACGAACTCCGGGAGCGCCGCGTCTTTTGCTTCGTCAGTTGAGGCGGCCGAGCGATGGTTGGGAGTGGATTGGTGATATCGACTAATACTATCTCTTCGTTTCAGTCTGGGATCCTCTCGGCACTGTTGCTTTGCTTTGTAGGAGGCTCCGCTTTTGCGCAAGACGGGGTCGAGATTACTGGACGTCAGCGCATGCCGGAGTCGCAAGATTTGACGGGCTACTGGGTCTCAGTTGTCACACAACATTGGCATTATCGAATGCGGATGCCGCCAAAAGGGGCGACTGCCAAGATCCCACTGAATGAGACAGGCCGACGAATTCTTGAGTCCTGGAATCCCGAGGCTGATGCTGCTAATGGTCATGCCTGCCGTGCTTACGGCGCTGGCAATATCATGCGTATACCGGGCCGCTTTCACATCCATTGGGCGGACGACAATACATTACAGATTGATACCGATTCCGGTACTCAGACGCGTCTTCTTCACTTTGATCCGCAGACGTCAGGTTCTGAGGTAGAACGGTCGTTGCAGGGTAGGTCCGTTGCAGCGTGGGTTGGAAGGGAAGGTGCGCCAGAGGGTGATCGGAACGCGGATCAGAACGATCCTAATGCAATTCGATACCTGGTTGCGTCTACCTCTCGTTTGCTTCCCGGATATCTGTTAAAAAATGGCGTGCCCTATAGCGATAGTACGATTCTTGAGGAACATTTTTATACGTTTACGGAGCCGAATGGTGACCAATGGCTCGTCGTCACAACATTGATCGATGACCCAGAGTTTCTGTCCCGTCAGCACCTCACCACTAACCAATATAAGAGAGAACCAGATGGTTCTGGGTGGGACCCAACACCTTGCCAAGTTAATAAGCCGCGCTAGGATATTTTGTTGGGGGGTTGAGTATTGATGGTTATAACAAACAAATCGAGGATAAAAAATGTCATACCGTAATTATTCCCCTGAATATATTGCCTTAATTGCATTTGTCAGTATGGCTTTGCCCGTATCAGTTTTGGCCGAATTTAAGTTTCCTGTGCACATTGAAACCCCATCTGAGGGGATGTTTCTCAGGAATCTTCATAGTCTCGATGACGAAGGGCGAGGCTACTGTCTCGATATTCCTGGTGCTCGCCAGAATATTAATCGTGATAACCCGATCGGTTCTCGGGCGTGTAAATATCTCGAAAACAACATTGATCAGCTATTCCAGTGGGTTGCTCCGGATAGAATTGTTGCGCCCGAATACGAAAACGCTTGTTTAACCGCTGACAATCTTTCTGAGGGTGGTCGACTATTCATTCGGGATTGCTCGGGAGCAGCGGAGCAGTCCTGGTCAATAAATGCCGGTGGTAGAGTAATTCCAACCGCTAGTCCTGACCTGTGCCTAACATTTGCCAGTGAGCGCAGCATATCAAACAGTCCGGCATGGCTGTCTACCGTCTACCATAATAGAGTAGTGTCATTGGCAGCTTGTTCTGACGCGACGGCGGCTAGACAGCTATTTCGCTGGGGTACTCAGGACGAAAGGGTGCGCGAAGAAGCCCATCAGGTAGGCGACGATATGCCATCGGATCTGGCGGCTGATCTTCGTCGGGTTTATGAGGCAGGCGTCGCCTTCGCCGAAACAAATCCACTTTATGCTGACCAGCCAAGGACTTATGAGCTAGAAGAGATCGATGTTGTCAAGAATATCCCTTATGGCCCTCACGAACGGCACATTCTCGATGTACACACTGATTCGCATCGTAATGGGGACGGCCGGCCCGTTATTATGTATTTCCATGGTGGCGGATTTGTGCGTGGCAATAAGGATGGCAGCCGTAATGTTGCCGATTACTTTGCCAGTCTAGGTCTCGTCGGTGTCAACGCTACTTACCGACTGGCACCAGAGGCTAAATGGCCTGACGGAGCGAACGATGTGGGTGCAGCGGTTGCCTGGGTTAAAGCTAATATTAGCGACTACGGCGGTGATCCTGATCAGATCTTTGTCGTTGGTAAATCGGCCGCTGCCGCCCATGCAGCGACATATGCATTTCGGCCCGAGGTGCTGGACTCGGGAATTCCGGAAGCTGCGGGCGTAATATTAGTTTCCGGTAACTATGGTGCCGATACAGTTAACGCAGGCGAAAATCGTATTGCCTACTTTGGGGATGATCTCTCGCGATGGGCTAACATATCAACGATTGGTAATGTTGAGCGTACGAGCATTCCTGTCATGCTTACGGTATCCGAGTTTGATAATCCGGGGGTGGATTTATCGCTTGTTTCATTGATGGGCGAGTTGGCTAAGAAACAAGGGGAGATGCCGAGGGTTGTCCAGCTTATCGGACACAATCACTATTCCCCTAATCCGAGTATCGGCACCCAAGATACGCAACTGAGCTCCGCTATACTTCAATTTGTAGTATCCACTGCGGGTATCGTTGCTGATCACTAGCGTCTGTCAGCGGGTTGTTTTGTTTCTGTTAAGACGAAATTAGCCGAAGGCCAAATGTTCTAGCTCCTACAGTGCTATGGAGAACAATAATGGCATATAAATTGAAAGGGATTTCGTTGGTTCTGGCCTTTATAGTAGGTTCGGGTATCTTCACCGTACGGGCGCAGGACTTGAATGATTGGGTTACGTTGTTCGATGGCAGCAACCTTGATAGCTTTATCCTTACCGGCGATGCCAATTGGCATACCGTTGGTGACATCGTCGAGGCAACGGAAGGTAGGGGCTATATGGTTGTTAAAGAGCCCTATGCAGATTTTGTTTTAACCTTGGATTTTTGGGTTTCGAGTAGCGTTAATAGCGGCGTTTATATACGTTGTCCAGCACCAGAAGAGCACGGCGGTAGGATCTGTTACGAAGTGCAAATTCACGACTATCGGCCGAACCAGATCTACCGTACGGGTGGTATAGTCCGTCATCGATCCCCAGCCGAACACATTACCTCACTGGGACGTTGGAATACCTACGAGATTAGAGCCGAAGGAGAGCATATTACTATCACGTTAAACGACATCGTTACCGCAGAAATCGAGCACAGCGATTATGTTTGCGACCAGCCCTGCGCGCATCGATCCGATGGTTATATCTCGTTCCAGTACGTCGATGATAGTGGCGGGATTCTTAGGTTCAGAAATATTAAGATCCAGCAACTTTAACGCGAAACTTTTGTAGAATTTCGTCGGTGGTTAGCTTGACCTGTCGATAGAGGCGATTGCCCTAATGTCGCCGTGAGATTGTTTAGGGTCCAGCGAATGCGGCTTCAAATTGCAAATGGCGTCGTGAAGTCTCTTCGTCACAGACTTCACTGCTGAACGCATAATCCGGAACTTTCATCGTCATTTTTCTGAGAGTGAAGGGTTCTCTCAAGAAAACGGGGTCCTCTATTGTGTACGAGTAATCCATACGCAGCCCACCGTCAACTAACTTATAGCGCTCTGTGACTATCATTTGATCACTGGAATTGATCCCTCGGACTATACCCCAGGGCATCGCCCGGAATGCATGCGTTTCCACCACGAGGGTATTGTCACTTTCGAAGTGGCCGACCGAATAACCGAGTTCGGTCAGTTCGTAGTCATTAGGCGGCTGCCAGGGGCCATTCAGATGGATGACCCGAACCTGGCCAGTCGTGTCCTGAGTGATGCGAATTTCACTTTCCGTTCGGGTCCATAGGCGTGGGAACGGCCAATCGATGATTCTTGGTAACGCCATCGGCACGCAATCGAAATATGGATCAGTATTGGCATCATAATCTTCCGTCAATTCCTGCCCCCTTTGCGTGAGCGCCATGTCTGCCCACGGGGTTTCAAAGTTACTCACTAGCATCCTTCTGAGATCTTCCGCCCGAGGTAAACCGGAATACCTTGTCCATGTCCCCGAGAAGTCGGTGGAAGGTTCAAGGGTCACAGATTCGGAGTCATCTCGCTGATCCGTTGGCAGTACTGCTTGCTGGAAAGAGTAGAGAAACGTCTCATCGTCGCGTCTGACCGAGTCGAGAAGCGCGAGCCTTATGCCTTGAGTACGACTCGGGTTCGCTACGACGACGACGTGGTCTCCTAGTTTTAATGCGTCTCTACTCCAGCCGTTTCTCTCCAACCCAGAAACGGAGTGTGACTCCAGCGTCCATTCTTCAGATTGGCTACCTTGTTCAGTGGAATTTATCACGAGGTAAACATGCGGATTGCGCCAAGTTATTTCGGTGATTGTGCCCTCAATCTCGATTGTCTCATCCAGTAAGAAACCTGAGCGAGAATGATGCCCCAGAGCCTGGAAACTTTGTAACAAAGCTAGATAGAAAAACGAGAAAAGGCCAAGACTAATTATTCTTGATCTATTCATTACTTTTTTGTTCGCAAATTAAGTAAAAGTCACCTTGAAAAGATCGCTATTATCGAATTGGATATGCACGGATATCCTTTATATACGAGCCTTGCTTGTTAAAGAGTTTTAAAGTTCCCATTCGGGCACACAATCGAATTCGTATAGGTTTACCCCAGGTATCCATCTACGGGGCATCTCTAGCGTCACGGGTTCTGCCAGCATGACCGGGTCTGTCATTGTAAATGTATAGTCTAACCACTCCCCATTTTCCCGTGTCGAGAATCTTTCAAGATAAGTCATTTGATCGGATTGTGGCATTGAACCCTCTAAGGCAATGGGATGATCGATATGACTTGTGTTCACGATGAGATCGTCTCCCTCCCAGTGGCCTAGCGAGTAGCCAACATTCGAATAGGTTGGTTCAGGAGCAGTCTCAGCGTTCATGTAGACGTAGCGATGCGTGTTGTACTGTTCAATCCAAATATGGACTATATCGTCCTGATTTTCGATTAGGATTCTAGATCGTTCGAACATTGCCGTCGGCATGCCAGTCTGGCACTGCAGTTCGGTAGCGTCGTTACCCCCCGGATCTAGGCTGGCGGCGATTGTGCGGCCCTGGTCTGAGAGATATGGCTGATATGCAGAGAGCGGTGGTTGCGAGGCTTGCCGTATACTCCATAGGCGGAATATGCCGTCTGCATTCGCTCTGTCCTCTGCGATTCTAGCTTCGGTAGCCGCCATCTCGCTAGGTTCCCAGAGTTGACCCCATCGTGCCGTTGTTACGCCAGCCATCCCGCCTATATGTTCTAAACCATTGGGCAATAGAAGGTTAGTTAGTCCTAAGGCTGATGGATCACGTCTGGAGACAAAGCCCGCCGCCCTAACGAAATCTCCAACCTGTACAAATTCTTCCTGGGTAACACCAGCTCGAAGGAATGTGGTGGGGCTTGGGCTCGCTTCGAGCTCCCAAACTTTTCCGTCCACATCCTCCATACGATAACGTATATGTGGAGCACGCCAGAAAACATCGGTGATTGTGCCTTCGACCTCAACTGGATCATCTGGATTAGGTGCGATATATAGCGCTTGATTAGTGACGCCACCGTGATGGGCATTAACGACGGCTGCAAGGAATACGCCGAATATACCAACGATAGACCAAATAACGGATCTGAAGCTTTTTAGAATCGACATCAGGATATTCTCCTTAATCTTATATTAGTCACTAGCTGAGTTAGTGCATATCGTGCGTCTCTGACATTAGTGTATTGTCATAGAGGCACAGAAGCTTTTTAAGTAGCCATTTTTCTAATTATCTTTAAAGTTGTCTGTTCTATAAATCGGTTAATCATCGGCTAAACATATACACAGCGCCTGAGTCGGGTATCGAGTTGTCATCCTGATCACCATCTACTCCAACGGCATTACTATCCTCTAAATATGCACCTACGACAAAAACGGAACCATCCTTACTAATGCTAACCGAGCTTCCAAATTCATCAAACATTTCTGTATTTGAGCCTTTAACGTAGGCTTCTTGCAGCCAGGTTTGACCTTCTCGGGTGAATACATACACGGCACCCGCCTCTTGCGCAGAGTCGTTATCCTGTAATCCATTAATTCCTTGCGCGGAGCTATCCTCATATTGAGCGCCTACCACTAGCACATTTCCATCACCACTTACGGCAAGCCGTGAGCCAAAGACATCGCCTGATCCAGTATTAGAAGCCTTGATATAAGCCTGCTGTGACCAGCTACCATCATTATTTTCAACGAACGCATACACTGCGCCCGTCGTTGGTCGGATGTCGTCTTGGTAGTCGGGGCCGGGAATATTGTTGATTCCGGTCGTTAGCCCATCCTCATCTTGGGCTGTTCCGATGACTGTTTTTCCGTCATCACTGATTGCTACTGCGACACCCAAAGAATCACCCCGCTCAGCGTTAGAAGCCTTCAGATAACCGATCTGATCCCAGGTATCACCATCAAAGTCAAATACATAAACAGCGCCGGTACCGCGGACTAAACCATCTTGATACTCGTTAGTAGAAGCAGGCGAACCGTCCTCGTCGTAGCCACCAATTGCGACACGCTGGCCATCACCGGTGATAGCTAGCGAATAACCGAATAATGCATCAACCTCGGGATTCGTTGGCTTTAGATAGGCTGTTTGAGTCCAAGTTTCTCCCTTACGCTCAAATACGTAGGCAGCACCAGCCGATCGCTTGGAGTTGTTGAGTTGGTCGCCGTTCATGCCGGTAGCATTGCTATCTTCCGCTGTGGCAGAGACGATCAGTTTATTACCGTCATCACTCAGTGCCAGGGCAGCGCCGAACTGATCACCGTCATCGAATTCTTCACCATAGGAGTTTTCATAGGAATATTCGCCAGCATTTATATTTCCGAAATTCTCGGCTGCCAAGGGTGGAGCGTTTGCGGGAACTTCTGTGGCCACATGCCCAGTATTTGACGCTTTGATATAGGCCTCCTGAGTCCAGGTCGTTCCGTTACGGACAAAAACATAGGCAGCACCAGACTGACCGATTGAATCGTCGTTCTGATCGCCGTTAATACCGGTCGCTGCACTAGATTCGAAATGAGCTGATACGGCTAGTGTGTTGCCGTCAGCGCTCAGAGAGGAAGCAAATCCGAAGTTATCGGTTACACCAGGATTAGACGCTTTAATATAAGCTTGTTGAACCCAGCTACCGCTTTCATTAGCAAATATATAGACCGCGCCAGAACCGAACAAGGATTCGTCGTCTTGGTCGCCGTTAATACCGGATGAGCTACTACTTTCGAATGGTGCGCCAACGGCGAGTGTCATACCGTCGTCACTCAGCGACACTGCATTATCACCAATAGCTGAGCCGCCCGAACCGAAATTAGCACCGAACGAAGGGTTAGAGGCTTTAAAATATGCAATCTGAGTGATATCGCTGTTTTGAATTGCGGACGGTGCGGCTTGCTGTTCAACTTCTAGAGCATTGGTTAAGTCCTGTGCTGCAGAGTCAGTTGGCTCGTCGCTCGGCCCTGTGCAAGCGGCGACGAGCGCATAGCTGATTAGCAGCGCATATATTTTGTTATTCATCGATTTGGGGGTTCCTCAGTAAATATGACCTCATCGGTGTCCGTGAGGATAACCTGCGCTCCGTTGGCACCACGCGAAAGTCGGATGCTAGGGCCTCCATTCTTCATTTTTAGACCGCGAATTGTCACTCTGTCACCAGGTTTCAGGATATTTTTGTGCCAGCCTTCCGTGGCCATTAGCGGTGGGTTATTGAATTCGGCCATCCAGCGCACCGGATTGCCAGCTTCATCTTCTACTTCAACAGCGAGTAGCGCGTGAGGATTAATAAACATTAACTGGATAACTGTTCCGGAAATTTCTGATAGCTGATCTTCGTATCGACCAGCTGTGCCGTGATGCGCATATGCAACTGAGCTTACCAATACACTCACAGTCAGTACGTGAAGCGCGGCATGAAAGCGTCTATTTACTTTGTTCATTCGGCCTTTCCTTAAAAATTGTGCTTGTGGAGTTCAACGACTCCTAATATCTGGGGCATTATCATCGGGCAGCCATGATGCTAGTTCTGATTTTATGTTACTTAACTGAGGATTATTTGCTAAGTTGTAAAATTCATGAGGATCTTCAATATAATCATAGAGTTCTTCTGAACCATCCGACCAGCTAACGTAGTGATAGCGGTCTCCGATTATCGCGTGATTTCTATAGCCGTTGGTTATAATCGTCGGCTGGTGCCAGTCGGTGTCCGGGTTTTTCAACAGTGGTAGAAGGCTAGTGCCCTCGACGTGTTCGGGTATTGGTAGGCCTGCCAGTTCCGCCAGCGTTGGATAAATATCAAGAAGGTTAACTGGTGTGTCGGTTCGTGTACCTGCTTGTGTGACTCCTGGAGCCACGATAAACATTGCGACCCGCGTCGATTCGCGCCACAGCGTTTTCTTTGCATAGGATGATTTCTCACCGACGTGGAAGCCATGATCACCGAAAACGACTAATATCGTACTGTCGGCTCGGCCGCTGGCATCGAGCCCATCCAGAACGCGCCCTAACATTGCATCGACGTAGCTAATACTGGCTAGATTGCCTTGTACGGCTTCGTGCCATTGATCCGTGGCGAGAACAAATTGGTGCAGTGCCATGTTGGTCTGGCCACTGACTGAACTACCTTCTGTGACGAAATTACCTCGCAGTGCGGCATCGGGAACGTCACCCAAGTCATTTTCTATTATCGGAGGTAGCTCTATCTGTTCTATAGGATGCATGTCGAAGTATTTTTGTGGTACGTACCAGGGCTGGTGTGGCCGACGGAACCCCATCGCATCGAAACGGGGCATATCAGTTGGTTCATTTAGATGTCCCGCCATCCAATCGGCTAATTGACCGTCTCCAGTTTCCGAGTCGTAGGCATTGATCGGGCCCCAGTCGAAAGTATTGTTCCGGCCGCCAAAACTAGCGCCGTTTAATGGCAGCTCACCATCGGGGTTCAACTCGGGGAAGCGTTCTTGGTCGAACGATGGAAAATACTCATTCCAGGCTGTTCTATCGTTGTGTCCGGTATGAAATATCTTGCCTCCGCCAATCGTGCGATAACCCGAGTCCATAAAATAGCCGGGTAGGGTACGTACGCTAGTTGCGACTGGGCTTTCTTCCCAGTCATTCTGGTTGAAATAGACGCCTGTCGTTGAAGTACGTAAGCCCGTGAGGAAAGCTGTTCGTGTAGCGTTGCACACTACCGCGGGAGCGTGAGCGTTAGTGAACAGTAGTCCTCGTTCGGCTAGCCGCTCCATGTTAGGTGTCTTAGCTTGCGGGTGTCCGTCCAGTGGACTGATCCAATCGTTCATATCGTCGATAACGATGAACAGGATATCGGGCCGTTCTGGAGTCTGCGCTAACAGAAGGCCTGGAAGAACGAATAATAGAGCTATCAGCGCAGTTACAGGCAACGCTACATGGCGAAATATTTTTCGCATAATTCGATATGTCCTAATCTACATGAGCTAAATTTTAACTGTAATTGATTATATGCACCTATTACCGTGTCGGATATTGCTCTCGCAGAAGTAGTGCCTAACGTTCGATGCCTAGTCGTCGCTCATGACTAGAGTCTCTATTATTTTTTACATCGACTACATGAACGATCTAGTTGTTAGATTGGTGGTAATAACTCCTGCATAGGAAAACGCCAATCATTGGTGGTAATGCCATCGTCAAGTGGATGATCTCTGACCCTAAACTCGGTGCAGCGAGTTCGGCCATGAATGGTGTTCCAACCCAGAAAGGGGCGTAGAACCCTAACAGTAGAATTAACATTGACCACCAGACAAGGGGTTGGCGCAGTTGCTGTGGCACATATAACAAAAGAAGCACAACGATCATTGCCGCAGCATCACCGAACACTTCCCGGAAAAAATGGTGCCAGCTGTGTTCCACGGGAAGACGGCTCTCAGAAGTTAGTATCATTCCGGCATCGCCGATATGACCCCACGTATAACCTATGCTCTGTAGGCCAAGCAAGAATCCGATAATCGTCAGTACACGTGCGATGTTTAGTCGATTTACAGCAGCAGGCATTTTAACTCTCCTAGGTAGAGGATTATCGTTCGATAGAAAAGCCGCTTGTTTGGGGTCACGATGCCCTGTAATTATTAAATCTGACTATACAATAAAATAGGACTTAAGCCACGTTCATGTTCTTACTAAAGGTTTTAAATATTGTTAACGTAAAATTTTATCGGGGTCATTCCAAGGTCCCTGTATAGATCAGATTGACCTATTGATGCTAAGTTTCGGTTTATCAAGTCCTGTAGCAGTGCTCGGATTGGATTAAAGGAAATATAGGATGAACAGCATTTCGACTCTAAGCTTAATCGTGGTGATGGGAGCGTTATCTCAGATAATTGTTGCCCAGGAGTCAGCACAACCGAATGTGCTTGTGATCATTGTAGATGATCTTCGGCCAGAGATAGGGATATATGGAAACGAGATTGTACATACGCCGCATATCGATAGGCTCGCTACAACAGGAGTGGTGTTCGAAAATGCGTTTACTGCTGTACCTGTTTGTGGTGCATCACGTGCCGCTTTCTTATCAGGTAGAAAGCCCACTACCGCACGGTTTCTGAGTTTCAATACGCGTTTAGATGAAGACCTACCGACTGCCTCTACTTTGCCTGGTTATTTTCGAGCGCATGGATATCGCACTGTTAGCAACGGTAAGGTCTTTGATGTTACCGCTGATTCTGCAAGCTCATGGAGCGAGTCTGCGTGGAATCCAAGCGGCGATTGGACAAGTTCCCTATCACGGAATCCACGCAGAGATGATTTGCAACGTGCCTATCGTGACAATCCGCCAGGAGTGACCGGTCCGACCTTCGAGCGCGTGGAGGTCAATGATGATCAGTATCCGGATGGCAAGGTTGCCGAGAAGACGATCGATGATCTAAGGCGATTGCAGGAACTCGGTTCGCCTTTTTTTATGATGGTCGGTTTTCGTAAGCCGCATCTTCCTTTTACCGCTCCTGATAAATATTGGTCGCTGTACGACGCAATAGATTTTTCCTTACCGTCTACCTATCATCAAACCCCAGATGGGGTCCCCTCTAATCCTATTCATAATTCATCGGAACTACGGGCCTATGCGGGAGTGCCAGCAGCAGGACAGTTGGACGAAACTCAGGCTTTAAATCTTATCCATGCCTACTATGCGGCGGTGAGTTACGCTGATGCCCAGGTTGGAAAAATACTTTCTGCTCTAACGGACTTAGGCCTTGATGACGAAACTGTTGTTGTTCTACTCGGTGATCATGGTTGGAATCTCGGCGATCATACGATGTGGAATAAGCACACGCTGTTCGATATTGCCTTACGGACACCGCTCATCATTAAGGCTCCAAGTAAGGCAAGTGCTCGGGTCGATGCGATCGTAAGTCTTCTTGATTTGTTTCCTACGCTTGTAGACCTGGCAGGATTATCTGCTCCACCAGATTTAGATGGAGTAAGTCTCATTCGTGTACTCGATAATGTAGCTGATGAAGTTAGAACGGTAGCGATAAGCCGTTATTTCGATGGCGCATCTGCGCGGACACGACAGTTTCGCTACACAGACTGGCGTGATGAGCAGGGTCAGGTGACAGCAAGAATGCTGTTCGACTTAAATATTGACCCGGATGAAACAAGAAACGTTGCCGAAGATGGCGATTACAAGAAGGTCGTCGAAGAGTTAAGCGCCCTCATAATCGCGGATGAAAGCAATCAACCATGGTCTCCGTTACTAGATCGCTATATTGAATCCAGATTTACCTTCTCGCACAGTGCGGCTGTCGAGTAATGACGGTTAAGTGAAAGCCTGTCCAATGCGTTGAATACCGGTCTAGATTCCTGCGCTACCAAAAGTAAAAAACCCCGGCCGACTAGCGCCGACCGGGGTCCTCATTCTTCTACTCTTAGTTAGCTGAAAAGAGAAGCTAACATTATTTGTAGCCTTTAGAAGGTGTAGTTTACGCGTAAACCAACTTCTCGAGGAAGACGTGGACGGTACCGCCAGGTGTTATCAGCCAAGGCTTTTTGGGTCCATCCACCCCCCGCAACTACATTGCCAGTACGGTCTCTATAATCATCAACATCAAGGGGTACAGTTGAGTTGGTGAGGTTATTACCGAACACAATGACGTCCCAGTTGTCATTGGTAAAGCGGACTTGGCCTGTGACCGTGTTCGAAGCCGGTAGCGACATCAGGTTGGCGACATCATAGTATCTTGAACTGGCATAACGTGTGCCCAATCGTCCGGACCATTCCCAACCACCGCCTAGTACCGCTGGCGCTGTGAACTGAGCTGAAAGCGAATATTGAAGGTCTGCATTTCTTTCGATTTCATTCCCGATGACGTCATAACACCCTGCGCCACCATCGGTTGTTCCAGTTGCCGTATAACCAAAGCGGTCGACCATAGAATAGTCACAGTTATGACCATATTTATTGTCTTGCACTGACATGGTGTACCGGAATGACCAGTTATCGTTTAGCACGTAATTAGTCTCAAGCTCGATACCCTTCAGGTCGCCCGTGCCAGAATTTTTTCGCACTCCATTGATGTCGGTATAGTCTTCGTCGTAGATAAGACCGTTAGTATAGGTACCATCGTTCCAGCAAACTGTGGTTGGTTTACCCGCACAGCCACCTGCTTCAACGATTTCACCCGTCCAGATAAACCGTTCGTTGATCATCATATCTTGCCAGTCAATTGCGTATATTGCGGCCGTTAGTTGCAGCCTACCGTCTAACGCGGCGCCTTTAACTCCAAACTCAAGGTTAGTCAGCGTTTGCTCTTTGGCCTTCGCATAATCAGCAGCGGTATAGTTGATAAATCCTGCTTTCTTCGCGGCTTCACTCGCTGCCTGAACTGTTGGATTGATCATCTCCGGTGTAGCAGTGGCAGGACCGCCACCCTGGGCTAGCTGGCCATAAAGAGAAAAGCTGTCATTGAGCATGTAATTAAATGACAGGCGTGGTTGGAATGAATCCGTTACCTGAACGATTGTTTCAGTGCTAACAATGTCTCTTGTCAACTGTTCGTCTCTTTGAACGCGGCCCTCAGCGCCGAGGGTTAATCGGTCATTAACGTCGTAGGTGATGCTGCCGTAGATACCTTGCGCACTCGTATCAACGTTCTGTCGTCGGGATGGCTCAAACGGTTTGCAGTCGTTTAGCAGACAAGACAGACCGTGTTCCGGGTGTTCAACGTCCATAAACTCGTTGATGGCAGCATCGCTATAGCCAAAGTCGAAACTAGAAAATCCAACCAACCAACGAAGTTGCTGGTCTCCTGGCGAGATCCACCGGACGTCAAGGTAGGTTTCCTTATCAGATCCACGGCGATTGCCCATGTTGCCGGTATTTCGGGAACTAAAACCCATGCCTCCTTTGGTTTTTGCATCCGACATATCGGAGTCTATCCATCGCCTTGCGACGTCCTCTGTCGATGAACCAATGATTTGTACCAAAGAGCCACCGCTTAGGTTGAAATTAAATTCACCTGAAATCCTCTCGCGATCCTGAGTTGCACCGGGATTCGTGATGCTTTCTGCCCATGCCTTGTTGTAATCGGTGGTGCCTTTCGTGTATTCACTACGGAGGTCATGATTCCGCGGGTTCGGACCTGAATTTAGCGTACAGTTGAACTCCCCTTTTATATAAGGCCGACCGTTAGCTAGGGTGTGATTGTTACAAAGGTGTACTGTATCCGCGGGGATCAGATATTCACTACCCGGTCCGTCATCCACATCCGTCATCTGCGCCATGATCTCCATGTCGAAGAAATCGCTAGGAGCCCACTTCAGTTTGCCAGATACAAACTTGGTGCTCGTGGATCCAAATTTATAGCCGTCGGTAGTGACCCACTCGTCAGGAGCGTCGAATGTTTCATTCGCAACATCTAACGTAAAGCCTAAGTTATCTGTGATCGGACCACCGAGCGCCGCGCCGAGTATTGAGCGGTTCTGGTCGGAAACAGTCATCTTCACTTTAGACTCAAACTCTTCGCCCGGATCTCGCGTCACATAGTTGACGGCACCGGCGAATGTCGCACGGCCAAAAGCAGCGCTTTGGGGGCCACGTAAGACTTCAACACGCTCTAGATCGGTAAAAGCCATCGAGGCGTTTGTACCGAAGAGGGGAGCGCCGTCGATGAAGATGGAAACGAGTTGGTTAATTGGATTTTGCGATCCCGGGTTGACGCCGCGCATCGTTGTCCTGCCGCCTTGTCGTTCCCGGGTCTGCTCATAGTCGACGCCTGGTGTTTCGGCATAGAGATCGAAAGTGTCCAAGATATTTGCTTCTTCGGCAAAATCGGCGGTTAGTACCGAAATCGCAACAGGGACATCAAGAAGAGTCTCTTGTCGTCTTCGGGCTGTGACCACGATCTCTTCAAGAGATTCTGAAGCGCCTATTTGTGCTTGGGTGTTCGTTGTAGGAGCTATTGTTAATCCGAACGCTAGTGTAATCGCGAACGGAATCCCAATAACCGATTTTCTAAGTAAATACCCGCAAGTAAACATAAAACTCTCCCACGCTGATTATCGAAGTATTAAATGAAGGTCTAAATAGATTTTGAAATTATTTAGTCTAGATTGTATATGTATTATTGATTGGACCTATAGTCGTATTGCATCAAATAATAGTTAACTTTCATGAAGAAGTCTCATGAGAGAGAAGAATATTGTTGTTCCAAAACAACAAAAAAGTGTTTTTCATCACCGGGCAATCTGATTCTAAGAAAATTAGCTGGATGCGCACATCAATATTTGCTTATAGGTAAACTCCTTGCAAACTAGATCTGTTATCTTCCTGTAGGTAAGTTTCTAGGTGTAAAGCGCTCGCAAAATAATAATAGGTGAGGAGTCATATGATGACATTAGTAAAGATTGTATTTGGATTTTTAGTGTTGGGTGCGCTTTGCGCTTGCACCCCAGAAACACCGATTAGTTTCTCCGTAGATCCTGAAACAGTAGCCGCTACGGACGGTCAGCCGAATATCCTTTTTGTCGTCCTTGATGATCTTGGCTTTACAGATATGGGCGCGTTCGGCAGCGAGATACCGACACCAAATATCGATCGGCTAGCATTTGAAGGCGTGCGGTTAACCAATCTGCATGCTGCCGCGAACTGTCAATCGGCTCGTATCATGTGGATGGCAAGCACGAGTATCGCAAATGG
>Ga0310344_10000389_pt1 | contig 35108 bp, 35 predicted proteins | sample HC15DNA20200_MG_FD_203801 | JGI IMG/M metagenome (GOLD analysis project Ga0310344, IMG submission 203801) | Marine microbial communities from station ALOHA, North Pacific Subtropical Gyre - HC15-DNA-20-200_MG | ecosystem: Environmental > Aquatic > Marine > Oceanic | place: Pacific Ocean: North...
TGTTTCTTCTAGAACACCACCATCTCTTGGGCCTTTCCAGTTTCCAGTGAGCCAACTTAGACGATCTATTGATAGAGCTTCACTGAGAGCCGACTCATCCTGCCCACTAACACCTCCTGAGAAAAAACTAACCAGAAGCAAGAGGAGAGTTGTGGTGAGGAGGGGTTTCATTGGCTACTTACCACTTTCAGGTGTTAGCTCATTGTCGTGCCAGATACCGCTGGAGACTTTACCATGAGGCAATAGCTGGCGTGGCTGCGTGAGAGCGGGTGATGACTGGACGAAGGATGAGATGCAGCTAGGACGACGAGTGATGGCGGTGGCGGCGGCAGCTGCAATGGCCACCGGAGCGGTCTGGGCCGCGCAGGGACGAACGCTGAAGGTGACCGTGAACTACACGGGGAGCGGAGAGGTCAGCGCGACCAACGCCGTCTACGTCACGGTCTGGGACACCTCTGACATGCAGGGCGGGGCGCTCCCGGTCGGCGCGCAGATCCTCACCGAGAACGGCGACACGGTGTCGTTCGAGAACCTGTCGGCGTCGCCGGTGTATGTCTCGGCTCTGTACGATGAACAGGGTGGCTGGGATGTGTTCTCGGCGGCGCCCTCAGGCTCGCCGGCCGCGGCCTATGTCTCGGCTGGAGGCTTTGCTGCCGCGCCGATCGAGCTGGCCGATGGGGAGAACGCTGTCGAACTGACGTCCAACGACGCCTTCCGCATGCCCTGATGATGTTCCAACGTTCGTGGAACGCCCAACAAATTGGCACATCGTTGGCACAAAGCGCGAAACGAGAAGGACGGTGCGCGGGGCGTCGGCTCACCGATGGCCGGTTTTATTGAAGAAAAGTGGTGAGCCGCCAGGGACTCGAACCCCGAACCCGCTGATTAAGAGTCAGCTGCTCTGCCAGTTGAGCTAGCGGCCCACAGTCAAGACAGACGCGTCGCGACGAGGCTGCCGCTGACGAGCGCCTGAAATCAGACGACCACATCCAGCCGAGGTCACGCTCGATTCAAGCTGGGCGTGCGAGGGCCGGGGAGTGCTCCCCGGCCCTCCGGAACCGTCACAAGTCGGCTGTGCGCCGACCTGGCCTATGGGAGTCGGACGTTCTCGGCCCGCGGACCCTTCGGTCCCTGGCCGTGGTCAAACGTCACCGTCTGGCCTTCGTGGAGCTCGTCGAAGCGGACGCCGTTGCAGGCAGACTGGTGGAAGAAGTACTCGGTCTCCTCCCCGTCCGCCGCCACGAATCCGAAACCCTTGTCGCTTACCAACCGCTTGATTGTACCGTTTGCCATTGCTTTTCCTAGTGAAGGGGACTAATACCCCGTGTGCGCGTCCGAGAGAACCGACCATCGGGTCCCGCGGTGTGGTCGTTACAGCGAAGTGTCCTTACCGTGCTCAGCCTGGGCAGAATGGCCACAAACCGGCCACAAAGTGCCCAGACAAGAACAAAGGGCCGACCGCGATGTGTAGTTGACCCCTATGTTTATTGGTCGGGATGGCTGGATTTGAACCAGTGACCCCTTGACCCCTAGTCAGGGGAAACGACGAATCAAGAAAAAGATCACACCGCACCTCGGTGTCTGGTTCCTGTCTCGCCAAGTCAAAGTGGTGCCGAGGGGCAGAGTCGAACTGCCGACACCACGATTTTCAGTCGTGTGCTCTACCAACTGAGCTACCTCGGCACGCCAGAAAGTAGCGCGAATGGTGGGCCCGCCACTAAGCGACCGTGACGATTCACTCTACCGCAGGGGGACTGGTGGTGCAACTGACGTTCACCGTGGAGGGTGACGTCGGAATCGGGTTAGTACCCGCCAGGGAACGATCAACGACTCCCTGAACACTCGGCCGGTCAGCTTTGATGCACCGTGCTGTCGGCCGACGAAGCGGACCGGGACTTCGCCGATGCGACAGCTCGCTTGCGCGGCCTCGCAGAGCGTTTCAACCAGGAACGCGAAGCCCTCGGCCCCGACCCGCTCCCACTGGATCTGCTGCACGGCACTGCGACGCCAGCAGCGATAACCGCTGGTGCAGTCGTTGGCCCGGAGTCCCGTGATCAGTCGCACGTACGCGTTGGCGCCGCGGCTCAACGTGGCCCGATAGCTGGGGAAGTCGACCAGGCTGGCCCCGGCCGTGTACCGCGACCCAATGACTACGTCGTAGTCGGTGGTGGCCGCCACCATCGCCGGCAGATGCCGCGGGTCGTGCGACAGGTCGGCGTCCATCTGGACGATAACGTCGACATCTCTTGTGGCAGCCAGTGGGAAGGCCTCGGCATAGGACAGTCCGAGTCCTCGATTACCGGTGCGGTGGAGGACCTCGACGCGTCCGGGGTAGTGCGCGGCCAGCTCTTCGGCAACGTTGCCCGTGCCGTCGATCGAGCGGTCATCCACGACCAGGACCTTGAACCCGTCGTGCTCGAGAATCCGAGGTATGAGCAGAGGGAGATTCTTGGCCTCATTTAGGGTGGGCAGAATCGTGAGAGCTAGGCGCGCGCCTGTTGTGGAAGCGGTCACAGCATCCGACGCCAGGTAAAGAAAAGGATTGCTGTGAAGCCCTGGAGGAGGGCGAAGCCGACGGTTAGGTTCTGCCGTTGTCGCTCGGAGAGGACCGACGCGGTCAAGAAAAACATCGGGAAGAGCAGGCTGGTGACTCGGCCCATCGACAGGAAGCCGCCAAAGAACATGGGAGGCGCAATGTTAAGGAGCATGAGCAGGCCATACTCCAGCCCGAGGCGGGTCGTGATCGGCCAGATCATGACGACGGCGGCGATGGCCGCCACCGCGTTTAACGCCTCGATTGGCTGAGACGTCGTGTACTCGACCAGTCCTTGTTCGGTGATCAGCGTCACCGGGGTAAAAAGGGTGGGAAAGCCGGTGTAGGAGCGTCCCCAGGCGGTGTGTGCTTCCCGCCAGGCGAGCAGATCACCGGTCAGGCTGTAGATGTAGAGCGAGTAGAGGCCTACGCCGAAGGCAGGCAGCGCCGCGACCGTCAGACCGATCACCGCATGTCGGGTGAGCTCGCCCTGCGGGGCGCCGGCGTTTCGTTTTTCTAGCAGCTGCTTCAGGACGATGACGCCGAGCGGGCCGGCCAGCAGAAAGCCGTTGGGCCGGGTGATGCCTCCCAGCAAGGCGAAGGCGGCAGCCGGGCCCCAGCGCTGCTGACCGACGAGGTAGAAGGAGGCCGCCAGCGCCAGCAGCATCAGCGCTTCGGTATAGGCGGCGCTGAAGTACACGGCGAACGGGTAGGCGGACATCAAGAGGAGCGCCGAGCGTGCCGCGCTGTCGTCGAGATGCTGCCGCGCCAGGCGATAGAGCCACATTAGTCCCCACCCGAAGGCGATGAGCGACACGATGAGGCCGGCTGCGAGGAAGCGTTGCTGCAGCTGCTCCATCGCCATGCCAGGAGGTAGCTCGCGCTCGCCGAAGATGCGCTGAGACCCGAGTAGGTTGGCAGCAGCGCGCACCGCCAGCGGATATCCAGGGAAGAAGGCGATGTTCTGCTGCCCGACGCTGTTGGGTTCGTAGCGATAGCCCTCGAGCGCGATCTGCATGTACCAGCCAGTGTCCCAGCGGAACGCTAGGTTGGCGGCCTCGTTGTTCGACACGCGGATGGGGGGTGCGCCCGGCGGGAATCCGACCGCGACCACTCCCAGGTAGCCAACCAGTAGTACGGCTAAGCGGGTGGTGACGGTGGTGGGCCAAGTGGAGCGAAACGCCTCGTCCCGCACACCTCGGCGTACGAACCCGAAGATACGAGCGGGGAGCGAGGGGTGAGGAACGAAGTAGTGTCGGAGGCACGCGGCGGCGACGATGATCAGCCACAACCGCCAGGTCTCGCCGATCCGCAGCCAGGTGCCGAAATCGATGCGTCCGAAGGCCCATACCTGGACCACTAGGACGAGCAGCGCCACCGTGAACAGGTCCACCGCACGCGCCCAGCGCGGCAGAGCGGGAGATGAGGGGGCGTCGTTCACGGGGGTGTGTCCGCGTCGGTGAGAACACCGGGGCGATCTGCCGTCTAGCTGACCGGAATTGTAGCTCAAGGCCACGAGGAGGCACATATTGGGGTGCGGCGTTCGAGCGCTTGGCTCAGGCCAGCCGCTGTGCCAGACTGCTGAGACTGCACCTGCGTCTTGTTGCTGACGAATGTCCAGTGGAGATGGCGTAGGGAAGAGGAGCCGACGATGACGACACGGATCGGGGCGCTGGTGATGGCGGCGCTGTTGGTGGGCGGCCGCGCGGGTAATGCGCAGGAGGTGCCGGTTGAAGAGGTGCTGCTCGACAACGGGATGACTGTCCTCTTGTTGCCGCGGCCGGGTGACCCCAATGTGGCCGCCGGCTGGGTAGCCAAGGTCGGGTCGGTCTACGAGCGACCCGGAATAACGGGTGTGGCGCACCTGTTCGAGCACATGATGTTCAAGGGGACCGCGACCATCGGTACCCGGAATATCGAGTCGGACCTGCAGCTGATTGCCGAGCTCGATCAGGTCAAGGGCGAGATCCGGGTCGAGGAGGCGGCGTTGCTCGAAGCGGCTCGGCTCGGCCAGCTCGACGCGCCTGATGACCCGTCCGATCGAAGCCCGCGCCATCAGGAACTGCTGGACCGGTTCGACGCGCTGCTCGCCGAGCAGGACAGGCTGATCATTAAGGAGGACTTCAGCCGCACGTACTCCGGCCAGGGCGCCTCGGCAATGAATGCCGGTACAAGCTACGACTACACGATCTACTTCGTGAACGTGCCAGCCAACAAGCTGGAGCTCTGGTTTTGGATGGAGTCCGATCGGCTGCTGAACCCGGTGTTCCGCGAGTTTTATTCCGAGCGCGACGTGGTCCACGAGGAGCGGCGGCTCCGCACCGACAGCACGCCGACCGGCAAGTTTCAGGAACAGTTTGATTCCATGTTCTGGCAGTCGTCACCCTACAGCTGGCCGATTGTTGGGTGGCCGAGCGACCTCGAAGGGATCACGCGGGAAGAGGCGCTCGAGTTCTTCGGGCTCTACTACGCGCCAAACAATTTGACCGCGGCGCTCGTGGGCGACTTCGACCCAGACGAGGCGAAGGCACTGGCCGAGCGGTATTTCGGACGCTTGCCTCCAAGCGACAGAGCCGCGCCGCAGCCGCGCACTCGCGAGATGCCTCAGCTTAGCGAGAAGCGGATGACGGCCTACGCGGAGACCAATCCGTCGGTGACGATCCGGTATCACTCGGTGCCTGATGGCCATGTCGACGAACCGCCGCTGGTCGTGCTGGGGCAGCTGCTCAACGGGCGCACGGGGCGTCTCTATCGGGCTCTGGTTGAAGAACAGGAAGTGGCCACTAACGCCGGTGGTGGCCAGTCGGGCTTCAAGTTCGAGGGGATGTTCCAGCTGAGCGGGACGGCCAAGGAGGGGCGGACGCCGGAAGAGGTGGAACAGGCGATCTACTCCGAGCTCGAGCGACTGAAGACCGAGCCGGTGCCAGAGCGTGAGCTCCAGAAGGTCAAAAATCAGAACGCCGCATCGAATTTCCGGGGGTTGCGGTCGAACTTCGGGTTGATGAACCAGCTGCTCGTCCGTGAAGCCTGGCGCGGCTGGGAGACGATCAACAGCGACCCGGCGCTGTATGAGGCGGTCACGACCGAAGATGTAATGCGGGTGGCGAACGACTACTTCAGCGCGGAGAGCCGCGCGGTGGCGATCTATTACCGGCAGGAGTCGGACGAGCCGGAAGATCCACGTCTAGCCGGCCTCGATGACCAGGAGCGCCAGCAGGTCAGGCAGATGATGACGATGATCTCGGAGGCGAACGCTGAGCAGGTCGGACAGCTCCTGGGACAGCTCGAGCAGATGGCCGCGCAGGTGCCGCCGGAGAACCAGGACATGGTAGAGGTGCTGCGCGCGATTGCGCTCGAACGCCAGACGGAAGCGGAGGGCGGACGATGAGCAGACGGTTGTCGCTTGTTGCCCTTGTCACCGCGTCGGTGCTGGCCGCGGCGCCGGCCGTAGCCCAGCCGCCGATACCGGCGCACCCGGATGAACTGACCTACGAGCTGCTTGACTTTACTGCTCCCACCTCAGCCGAACATCGCTACGAACTCTCGAATGGGGTGGTTGCTTTTGTGGTCGAGGACCATGAGCTGCCGTTGGCGTCACTCTCGGTCACCGTGCGTACGGGGAGCTATCTCGACCCGCGCGACAAGATCGGGCTGGCGAGTTTGACCGGCAGCCAGATTCGAGCTGGAGGGACCATCACGACTAGTGCCGCCGACTTCGACGAAGAGGCGGCGTTCCTGGCGGCCCAGATCGGCAGCGGCATCGGCGCGACCTCCGGATCGGCGAGCATGAACTGCTTAATTAAGGACCTGGCGGTGTGCCTGGACATGTTCTTCGACATGCTTCGGAATCCCGGGTTCGATGCCGACCGGCTCGAACTCGCCAAGAGCCAGGCGATTCAGGGGATGGAGCGCCGCAACGACGCTACGGCGAGCATTCAGGGTCGAGAGTTCAGCCGCTTGATGCGGGGCGACGGCCACTTCACGACGGCGCCGAGCACACGCGCCAGCATCGAGGCGATCACGCGTGACGACCTCGTGGCGTTCCACCAGCGGTATTTCCATCCGGGCAACTTCCTGTTTGCCGCTTCGGGCGATATCGACACGACTGAGATCCTCGCCGAGCTCGAACGGCGGATGGATGGCTGGGTCGCGTCCGGCGAGGAGGTGCCGCCGGTGCCGGCGCCGGAATTTATGCCCGAGCCAGGTCTCTACCTGGTCAATAAACCTGAGGTGAACCAGGGTCGAGTTGCGATCGGTCACCTCGGGATTCAGCGGGAGAACGACGACCGTTACAAGGTGCTGGTCATGAACGACATCCTGGGCGGTGGCGGGTTCAGCGCCCGCTTGCTGACCCGGATCCGATCGGACGAAGGACTGGCCTACAGCGCAAGCTCCAGCTATCGGGCAGGTACCTACTATTCCGGGATCTTCCAAGCCGGCTTCCAGTCGCGGAGCGAGACTGTGGCCCGAGCCGTGGCAATTGTGCTCGAGGAGATTGACCGGATCCGGACCGAACCGGTCACCGAGGAGGAGCTCACGAACTCGATCAACTACTTTGTCGAAACCTTCTCGCGAAACTTCTCGAGTGCCGGGTCTACGGCCGGGCTCTTTGCGAGTGACGAATACACGGACCGCGACCCTTCCTATCTGGCTGCCTACCGGGACAATATCGCGGCGGTGACTGCCGAGGATGTCCTCGAGGTGGCGCAGGAGTATCTGCATCCGGAGCAACTGGTGATCCTGGTGGTCGGCGACATCGAGACCATTCTGGCTGGCGATCCGGAGAATCAGGACTACTCACTCGAAGCCCTGAGTCCGGGAGAGGTAGTGCGGATTCCGCTGCCGGATCCGTTCACGATGGAGTATCCGTGAGGCGTTTCGTCCAGGGCCTGCGCTCGAACCGAGTCGGCCTTCCGGCTCGGCGTTGATGGCCACCCGGCTGGTCACGGCCCGGGTCTGGGCCGACGCGGGCTTCGGCCAGGCACCCGAACAATGTCCCGGCGTTCTGAGTGAGCCCCCAGCGCGGACCGCGGTCTGCTTCTCCGGGGGTGGCACGCGCTCGATGGTCGCCTCCATTGGACAGCTCCGAGCGCTGCAGGCGCTCGGGCTGCTGGACCGCGTGGGCTACCTGTCATGCGTGTCTGGCAGTGCCTGGGCCGCGGTGCCGTTCGTGTTCGCTCCTGACGGTCTCGCTCGGCTCGGGACGCCGACGGCTCCTGAAGCGCTCACCCGAAGCGCCCTCGACACGGTTCCCGCCGAGTCGTTGCTGCATCCGGCGACGATCTGGTTCAAGGACGCTTTTGGCGGGCTTGACGCCGACCCCGAGGTGGCACCCGGTGACGTGTGGATCCGGGCGGTCGGGCAGACCTTCCTGGCTCCGTCCGATCTCCACGCCTTGGATCACAGTGTCGGCTGTGCCCCTGGTGTCGATGCAGGCGAACTGAGTGACGTGCCGCGGCTACGCATGCGTGCGGGCGCGCCGTTCCCGGTAATTCACGCCACGGTGAACTGGCCAGGGCAACGCTCGGAACATCAGCATCGGGTGCCGTTCGAACAGACCCCACTGTATGCAGGGGTGCCACAACGCCACACGCTTCCGGTCGTTACTGGAGAGGAGCGAGTCGTCGGAGGCACGCTGATCGAGGCGGCGGCCGTCGGGTGTTGTGCGCCCGAGGCCGGCGTCGACTCAGACGGGCGCGCGATCGTGCTTCCAGCCGCACGACCCTGGTCGCTGGCGTCGATGCTTGGGGCGACCAGTGCGTTCAATACGCCAGATCGCGATGAGCGCGCCTATCCCCGTGTGCGCACTTGGGCGATGCCGGGGCCCGATGGCGGCCCGGATCCGGTCGACGACATGCTCACCGATGGGGGCGATGTCGACACTCTGTCGCTCCATGGGATGCTTCGAAGAGGCGTCCGGAAGCTTGTCGTCTGTCTCAACTCGGTGTGGCCGGTCGATCTCGATCACGATCCGACCGGGTGGCCGGATCCGGGCCAGATCGACCCGGCGCTGCCACCGCTGTTCGGACAGTCCAGTCTACGCTGGCCGCACAACCAGGTCTTTCCCCCCTCGGCCTATGTCGATTTGGTGCGAGGCCTGCAGCGGGCCCGCCGGAACGGACGACCGCTGGTCGTCGACACTCATGCGCCGCTCGTAGACAACGCCTGGTGGGGTATTGAGGGCGGTGGGGATGTTTCGATCGTCTGGGTCTACAACAGCCGGGTGAGGGAGTGGGACCAACGGTTACTCGACGAAGTGAGGCAGCTTTTACCGACCGGCGACGAGGAGGGGCCGCTGGCGCGGTTCCCGCACTATCGGACCATCGGGCAGAACCCGGGGGCTCTCACGAGATTGACACCGCTTCAGGCGAATCTGCTTTGCGAGTTGGCGGCCTGGTCGGTGCTGTCGTCGGAGGAGATGGTCCGGTCGTTGCTCGCCTGAGCGGCGTTCTGAAATTACGGTTATCGGAGTGACGTGACGTTAGTTGCCTCGGGCTCATTGAGCCGTGACGTTTGGGGTGTCGGCTCGGTGGGCTCGTTCACGGTCTTAACGATGAACACCTGTTCGCCTCGCTTGATCAGCCCGAGTTCCTGTCGGGCCAGATTCTCGACCAGCGTCGGCTTGTCGCGCAGGGCGCGCACATAGCCATGGAGCTGGGCGTTCTCGATGCGGATCTTGTTGATGGCGGCTTGAAGCTGGGCATGTTCCTCGTTGGCCCGGAACAACGCCAGCAGACCACGGTCGCCAACCAGGGCGTTGGCCACGAGTAACACACAGACCAGCAACAACGCGTACCACCAACTGCGTCGCGAGGCCGGGGTCTTATGCGGCAGCGGCGGCAGGTCGTTGAGGGTGTCGACGGGCGACGAACTCATGGCGCTGTGGAGCGTACCGAAAAACGGCAGCGAGTACAAGTCCCGAGACCGACGCTGACATTACCGGATGTCTCGGCCGAGTACAAGAGGTTACGCACTGACCGCGAGCGTACCGAATCGAGATCAAAAGTACAAGAGAAAACGCGTGTCGCCCGGGGGGACGACACGCGTTTGCGACTGAAACGCTGGGACCAACCGAGGCTATACGTTCACGGCTGCCGAGTCGGCGTCAGACTCGACCGTTTCGGTGGTCATGCCCAGTTCCGCACGAACGCGTGCGTCGATCGCATTGAAGATGTCTGGGTTCTGACGGAGGAACAGCTTGACCTTTTCGCGGCCCTGCCCCAGCCGCTCGCCGGCATACGAGAACCAAGTGCCGCTTTTCTCGACAATGCGGTGGTCGACGGCCAGATCGAGGAGGTCACCTTCACGAGACACCCCTTCGCCATACATGAGATCGAACTCGGCCATGCGAAACGGCGGAGCTACCTTGTTCTTGACGATCTTCACACGCGTGCGGTTGCCGACGACCTGGTCGCCGTCCTTGATGGCGCCGATCCGGCGGATGTCGATCCGGACCGAGGAGTAGAACTTGAGCGCCCGGCCGCCGGTAGTGGTTTCCGGGTTGCCGAACATGACGCCGATCTTCTCCCGCAGCTGGTTGATGAACACGAGACATGTGCGCGATTTCGATACGACGCCGGTCAGCTTTCGCAGCGCCTGAGACATCAAACGCGCCTGCAGGCCAACCTGAGCGTCGCCCATCTCGCCGTCGATCTCGGCCCGGGGCACGAGCGCCGCTACTGAGTCGACGATAACCACGTCGGCGCCGCCGGAACGGACCAGCACTTCGACGATTTCGAGCGCTTGTTCTCCGTTGTCAGGCTGCGAGACCAGCAGGTTCTCCAGATCAACACCCAGCTTGCGTGCGTAGGCCGGGTCGAGCGCGTGCTCGGCATCGACGAATGCTGCGGTCCCGCCGGCGCGCTGCGCCTGGGCGATGATCTGCAGAGTGAGGGTGGTCTTACCCGACGCCTCAGGGCCGAAGATCTCGACCACGCGACCGCGCGGTACTCCGCCGATGCCTAGGGCATGGTCGATACTGATGGCTCCGGTCGAGATGTGCGGGACGGTAGCCACGGCGTCTCCGCCGAGCCGCATGATGGCTCCCTTCCCGAACTGCTTCTCGATCTGGCCTACCGCCATGTCGATGGCTTTCTGTCGGTCGCGCGTGCTCTGGTCGTCCTTCATCGATGAAATCCTCGCGGCCTAATGACGTATCTTTTCGTTTATGTGTGCTTCGATTTAGGCTGTTGGGCATTCTAGGGACGAGGAAGGCGAATGTCAAGCGAAAGTCATATCAAGTATTGTATTATCTTATTGAAATAAATGAAGTTATGAATTGTATGGGTTTTGCAGTTTTTTGGCGCTATTTACATTTTTGCCTAGTTCAGCGAGCTCTGGGCACGCAGGAACCGCCATCGCAGACTCGGGTGGTGACAACGCTAAGGGATAGTTTCTCGAGATGAGGGCACCGCGTCCCGCTGGCCGCAGCGCACGCTGGATCATCACGCTGGTCCTAGTCTGGCTTGGCGCGTTCGGCTCCGTCCTGGCCCAGGTTCAGCTACCTTCTCCCGACGATCGCTCTGTGCATGACTTTGCCGGAGTGCTGACCGCCGAGGCGGTCAGCATGATGGAACGGCTTCACGCCGATCTCTATCAGCGGGCCGGCGTTGCCATCGTTGTCGTGACGATGCCCTCGCTTGAGGGTGAGCCGATCCGCGCTTTCGGCGTCCGTTTGGCTACCGAGTGGGGGATAGGGGACGCCGAGACAGATCGCGGCATTGTGGTGGTGTTGGCCCTCGAGGAGCGAGACATCGCGATAGAGACCGGCTACGGGGTCGAGGGGTATCTGCCCGACGGTCGCGTGGGCGCCCTGTTGGACGCCTCGTTGCCGATGATGTCGGCTGGCGATTTTTCCGGCGGGTTGCTCAGGCTGAGTGCCGGGCTGGTCGAGGCGTCAGCTGCCGAGTTTGGGGTTGTCGTTGACGGCGCCGCCCAGCTTCTCCCGGTCGGACGCCGGGTACAGGACCGGCCGCCCGGTCCGCTCCAGGGAATTCTGGGGCTGCTGGGGATGGTGTTCATGGGCTATCTGTTCTTCAAACACCCGTCGCTGTTCTTTCTGCTGATGATGTCGGGTGGCGGCAGAGGGGGCGGTTTCCGTGGCGGCGGCTTTGGAGGTGGTGGTGGGTTTGGCGGTGGCGGGTTCGGAGGTGGAGGGGCGTCGCGTGGCTTTTAACTGCAGAGCGCGTGCGGCGAGATGAGGACCGAAGCGTGATGAACGAAGAGACGGTTGTACATCCTGATCTGGACGTGTTAATCGAGCAGACGAGTCAGGCGCTGGGCGAGCAGCTGCGGAGTATCGTGCTCTATGGTTCTGCCGCCCGAGGGGACTGGGAGCGGGCCACCAGCGATCTGAATCTGATCATCGTGGTGAACCAACTCGATCCGGCCGACCTCGAGGCGTTATCACCCGCGCTCATCCGGTGGGAGAGTGGCCGTCAACCGCTACCTCTGCTGTTTACCCCCGCGATGATCAGCGAGTCAGCCGATGTCTTTCCGATCGAGTTCCTCGACCTGCAGTCCGACCGGCGGGTGCTCTACGGCGACGATCCATTTGCCGAGGTCGAGATCCACAGCGACCATTTGCGGCTGCAGTGCGAGCGCGAGATGCGGGAGAAGCTGATGCGGCTGCGTGAGGGCTACATCGAAACCCATGCGCGTCCCCGCCGACTGCGTCGCCTGCTCACCGACTCCTACACGACCTTCGTGGCACTGTTTCGTGGGTGCCTGCATTTGCATCGGGATGCGGTGCCGGAGCACAACAAAGAGGTCGTGTCGGCGTTTTGTCGTCGAGCGGGGTTGAATGAACAGGCATTCGGCGATGTGGCTCGATTGAAACATGGTGAAGACGTGGCGGCCGACGAGAAGTCCGTATTCGGTCGCTACTATGCGGAGCTGAACTGGGCGGTGACGAGAATCGATCGCTTCGTGCTCGGGACAGAGGAGGAGAGTGCATGAAGAGGGGATTGCTGGCGGTCGGTGGGATTTTTCTGGTCGTCGTGTTGATGGGGTCGTGCGCGAGTGTCGGACGCTACAACGGATTCGTGACAGCGAACGAGCAGATTGATTCGGCCTGGGCTCAGGTTGAGAACGTGCTCCAGCGCCGCTCGGATCTCATTCCCAACCTGGTAGCGACTGTGCAGGGTTTCGCGGAGCAAGAGCGCGAGATTTTTACCCAGGTGGCAGAGGCGCGGAGCCGGCTCTCCGGAGCGGCGACACCCGCCGAGGCCGCCAATGCGAACGCTGGGCTTACCAGCGCGCTGGGGCGCCTGCTGGCGATTTCCGAGAACTATCCGCAGTTGCGCTCGAACGAAAACTTCATCCGATTGCAGGATGAACTGGCCGGGACCGAAAACCGGATTGCGGTTGAACGCCAGCGTTACAATGACTCTGTTCGCGTGTATCGCACTGATATACGGCGTTTTCCCGGAAATCTGTTCGCCGGGGTGTTCGGGTTTGACGACCGCGAGTACTTCGAAGCGGACGAAGGGGCGGCGGAGGTGCCGGAAGTCGCGTTCTGATCCCGATCCTCGGGAGTGCGCTGACCGGACTCTGCTCGAGGAGGTCTCGTGAGCGAGTCGCGACTCTGGCCGATGGCGTTCGTCGGCCTGCTCTGGTGGGTGCCGGCCCTCGCTATGGCCCAGCCGCCGCCGGTCGAGTCAGAGCCGGCAGACACGATCACCTTACAGGTCGTCCCGGCCCAGCTCACGCTAGGGGTCGGGGAGCGAGCGACTCTTGAGGCGGTCGTAACCGACGCCGACGGAACGGTGGTGGACGACGTCACCGTAATATTCTTCTCACGCTCTCGCCGAGGCGTGGGGGTCACCCGAGCCGGTGAGGTGCGGGCGTATCGGCCCGGCGAATTCACGCTGGTGGCGATGGTGCCTGACGACCCCGACGACGCGAGCCGGCGGCCGGACGCGCGGGTTCGGATCGAGATCCCGATCACGGTGCCTCAACCGCCCGTAACCGATGTTGTCTTCACGGAAGTCCCCCCCAAGTTCTACGTCGGTACCCGGCCGCAGCTGCGGGTGGACGTCGTTGATGCTATCGGCGATGTCCGCACCGATGTGACGCCCGTCTTCCGGACTGAGCCACCAGAGGTCGCGAGCGTCGATCCGTTCGGGTTCCTGACGCTGTCGGAGGCGGGGGAGGTCGAGGTTGCCGTGCAGGTCGAGGACGTACGCGTCACTCTTGCCATCGGAGTGGAAGAGAACCCCGTCTCGTCGCTCGAGTTGCAGGCGAGCACGGACCGGGCGCGTACCGGCGATGTGGTGCGATTCACCGCTATCGCCAAGGACGCCCGTGGACTCGCAGTCCGCGGCGTGCCGGTGCAGTTCGGTGTCGGGGGCCAGACCGCCGTCTCGATCATCGCCGCCGGAGCATCGGCTCAGATCGCCGAGGATGGGCGGTTCGTTGCGGAGCGGTCGGGGACCTACACCGTGGTGGCTACTACCGGGAGCCATTCGGCGGCACGCACCGTGTCCATCGATCGACGAGATGTCCGGCAGGAGGTGGAGGTTATTGGCCGCGGCGCGGTGCTCGATCGGCACACCTCCGACCTGTGGGTCTGGGAGGGCACTGACGGCCGCGACTACGCGATCACGGGCACCTGGGGCGCCGACGGGCACTCATTCGTCTGGGATGTGACCGATCCGGCCAATATCGAAAAGCTGCACGAGGTGCAGGTCGACGCCAGGACCATTAACGACGTGAAGGTTTCCGAGGACGGCGACGTCGCCGTCCTCAGCCGGGAGGGCGCGTCAGACCGAAAGAACGGGATCGTGCTGCTCGGGGTTGGCAGCCCGCGAGAAGGGGTGCCGGTGCTGTCGGAGTACACCGATCAGCTGACCGGCGGCGTGCACAACGTGTTCATTTCAGGAGAGCACGTCTTCGCTCTCAGCGCCGGACGCCGCTACGATGTGATCGAAATTAAGGACCCGCGGAATCCGTCGCGCATCGGGCGCTTCGAGCTCGACACCCCGGGGCACAGCATTCATGACGTGTGGGTTAGCGACGGGGTCGCGTTTTCCTCGAATTGGAGCGACGGGGTGGTCGCTGTCGATGTCGGTGGGGGGGGGCGAGGCGGTACGCCGGAGCATCCCGTCGAATTGGGGCGTTATGCGTATCCGAGTGGGTGGAACCACGCGGCCTTTCCATATCGCAGCCAATCCACTGGCAAGTTCTATCTTTTCGCCGGCGATGAGTCGTTCCCCTATGGAGGCTACGACTCGTCTGGCGGAGGCCGACCCTCACGGGCCGCCGGGTGGATCCATATCATCGATTGGAGTGACTGGGACAATCCGCGCGAGGTCGCCCGCTATCAGGTGCCCGAGGCCGGGTCGCACAATCTGTGGGTCGAGGATGACGTGCTCTACGTCGGCTACTACAACGGTGGTCTCCGTGTTGTCGACGTCTCCGGCGAGTTGATGGGCGATCTCTACAAGCAGGGGCGCGAGATCGCCATGTACCTTCCCGCCGAGCCCGATGGATACATCGCAAATGCCCCGTTCGTCTGGGGCCCGCAACCCTATAAGGGGCACATCTTTTTTTCCGACTGGAACACGGGCCTGTGGGCCGTGAAGCTGCAGGAGCGGACGGAGCCGAGCCGGATCATTGGGGAGCCGCAGTGAATAAGGCGGCTTTGGGTTTTGGGCGTTGGGCTTTAGCCACGAGAACGGTGGCGGCGGCGTTGCTGGTGTCGCTGGCGGTGACGGGAACGAGCTGGGCGGCCGGGGCGCCGGAGCTGCCGACGCGGAGCTACTACGTCTATGTCGCGGCGGAGTCGGACGACGAGGTCGCGCTGGTTCGATTTGGGCCAGGCGGAGCCGAGGTGATGAAGACGGTGACGGTCGGGAGCTTTCCGGCTGAAATTGAGGGGCCACACGGGATCAACATCGCCCCGGACGGACGCCATTGGTACGTCTCGATGGCCCACGGGTTTCCGTACGGCAGCGTCCATAGATACGAGACTGGCACCGACGAGTGGGTGGGTGATGTCACCCTCGGGTTGTTTCCGGCCACTCTGGATATCTCATCGACCACCGGTCTGCTGTATGCCGTGAACTTCAACCTGCATGGTCCGCTTGAGCCGAGTGGCATCTCCGTGGTCGAAACCGAGACGATGAGCGAGGTCGCCAGGGTCGACACCGGGATCCGTCCGCATGGCGGACGGTTGTCCCGCGATGGCGAGTTGTTCTACTCGGTGAATATGATGGACTTCGAACTGATCGAGCTCGATGCGCTCGGTTTCGATATTGCGCGACGGTTGACGCTGGGCGAGGGTGTGATGCCAACTTGGGTGACCGCGCCGACGGCCGACCGGAAGGTCTATGTTACCGGGAGCAACGTAGCGAAGGTCTTCGAGGTTGATCTCGATGCGTGGGAGATTACGCGGACGTTCGAGACTGGGGCCGGTCCCTACAACCTCGACGTTACCCCAGATGGCCGATTCCTGGTGGCCACGTACAAGAGCGACGATGCCGTCGGGTTTTGGGATCTATCGACGGGTCTGGAGGTAGCTCGGACGGAGACCAGTCGGACCATCCCGCACGGGGTGGTGGTGACGTCCGACGGCCAGTACGCTTTCGTGACCCTCGAGGGCGTGGGTGCAGAGCCAGGTACGGTCGAGGTCTACGCCGTACACAGCGGCGAGCGGGTCGGCGCCGTCGACATTGGCAAGCAGGCGGGTGGGATCGCGTTCTGGAAGTTTGAGGATACAGACTAGGGCGCGCATGGCGCGCTCCGCGGGGCGAAGCCCTATGGGGGCTTAGACTGTCTCGACCGCCATCGCCACCCCGTTGCCCCCACCCAGACAGAGGGTGGCGATGCCACGTTTGGCGCCCCGGCTCTTCATCGCATAGAGAAGCGTGGTCAGGATCCGGGCGCCGCTGGCCCCGATCGGGTGCCCCAGCGCCACCGCGCCGCCGTTGACGTTCACCTTCTCTGGATCGGCGCCGAGCTCGCGAATCACGGCCACAGCCTGCGCGGCGAACGCCTCGTTCAGCTCGATGAGGTCAACGTCGCCGAGTGACCAGCCGGTCTTCGTTAGTAGTTTCTGTACCGCCTGAACCGGGGTCATCAGCAGCCATTTCGGCGCCAGGCCGCTCACAGCCTGCCCGACGATGCGCGCGATCGGCGTCAGGCCGAGCGCCTCGGCCCGCGCGGCGGACATAACCACTACCGCGGCGGCGCCGTCGTTGACGCCGGGTGCGTTACCGGCGGTGACGGTGCCTCCATCTTTCTTGAAGGCTGGGCGTAGCCGACCGAGGGTTTCGACGCTGGCGTCCGGACGTACGCCCTCGTCGTACTCGAGTCGGACGGGGTCGCCCTTCCGTTGTGGGACCTCGACCGGAAGAATCTCGTCCTTGAAGAAGAACTCGTTGATGGCGCGTGCCGCTCGCTGATGGCTTGTCGCTGCGAAGGTGTCCTGGTCTTCGCGGGTGACGCCATACTTCTCGACGACTGCCTCACAAGCCAGGCCCATGTTCTGGTTCTCAAGCGAGCACCACAGACCGTCATGAATCATCGAGTCGAGCGCCTCGGTGTGACCCATGCGGAAGCCTTCCCGGGCACGCGGCAGCAGATACGGGCAGCTGCTCATTGATTCCATTCCGCCGGCGACCGCCACCTCGATGTCGCCGGTCGCAATACCCTGAGCGGCTAGCATTACCGCCTTCAGGCCGGACCCGCACACTTTGTTGATGGTCAAGGAGGCAACGTGATCGGCGAGCCCGCCCTTGAGGGCAGCCTGTCTGGCTGGCGCTTGGCCGGCGCCCGCGGACACGACGTTACCCATGATGCACTCGTCTACGATGTCGGCTTCGATACCCGCTCTCGCGACCGCTTCACGGATGACCCGGGCTCCGAGTTCAGGGGCTGGTAGGCTGCGAAGGGTACCCATAAACTTTCCAGTGGGTAGCCTGACCGCGCTGACAATGACCGATTCCTGCATGTTGCCTATCTCCTGGACCGAGACCGGCCCGCACGCACCCGGTCGGTGGGCACGGGATCACTGGTGGTGTCTGTTGTCACTTCGATGGCCTTAACTGCGTTGTCCAGCAGGCGGTTGACCTCGGCTCGGATCAGGCGGCTGGACCGCGCGAGCTCGCGCGCCCAGTGCCTGTCTCTGGCCTGAACGCGCAAGGTGCCGTCTTCGTCCAGCGATACCTGGGTGCTGCGGTCGATGGTCTGGCCCACCGTGGCGAACCATGCCAGCCGCACTTTGCCCGGGCTCAGAGGCTGCCTATCGAGCATCCGGCGCAGCGCCGGTACGACGCATTCCTGCGTAGCGATCATTTGCTTTGATGGACGGTACCAGACCGTAGTCACGCGCTCCAGACTCGACGGCGGATCGTCCTAGCCGCGCGCGACCTTACTGTATCATCCGGCGGTGACTGGCAACCTCGTCCTCGCGTCCCAATCGCCGCGGCGTGCCGATCTGCTGACCAACTCCGGGTATCGATTCACTGTCGAGCCGGCGAACATCGACGAGCGGCTGCATCCCGGCGAGTCACCGTCTGACCACGTCGCGCGACTGGCCGGCGAAAAGGCCCGCGTTGTGGCCGTTTCGCACCCGGATGCACTTGTGCTGGGTGCCGATACCATGGTCGTCGTTGATGGCGATGTACTGGGAAAACCTGAGAGCGACGAAGTCGCGACCTCGATGCTGTGGCGATTGTCAGGACGAACGCACCAGGTGTTGACCGGAGTGGCGCTCATCGGGGGCCAAAGGTCACGGTGCGAGATCGCGAGCACGGAGGTTACCTTCCGTTCGCTTAGGCCGGACGAGATTGCCTGGTATGTCGACAGCGGTGAGCCGAACGGGAAAGCGGGCGCCTATGCCATCCAGGGGCGGGCGTCTCGCTTCGTGACCGGAATCGTCGGTTCGTACTCGAATGTCGTAGGGTTACCGATCGCTCTCGTCGACACCTTAATCCGGTCGTTCGCCACCTGAAGGCACTTTTCTTAGCGTGCCGTGTCAATCGGGTCCAGCCGCGCTGCCTGTTGCGTCGGGTGGAAGCCACCACGGTCGTTCACGCCACGGCAGCCGTTGATCTGGCGGAGGCGTTGTGGCCGCCGCGGACGCGTTAGCGGTGTGAAATATTTCGCAGGGGCTCTCGCTGATTGACCCCTGGTGGCCAGCCACGGTATCCTTCCAGGGTTACCGCCTGAGAGATACAAGTCCAAGGGATTAAAGTCCTTATGCCAACCAAGACCGTGAAGACGCTCCTCACCACCGCGGTGCTCACGGCTGCCTTCGTGGGTCTCCTCTGGGGTACGCTGGCCGAAGGCACCGAGTACTACATGCATGTGGAAGAGGTGATGGCCAGCCCCGACGAGTGGTACGGGAAGAACCTGCAGGTCCACGGGTGGGTCGTCGAAGGGTCCCGGATGCGGAAGCCGAACACCCTGGATTACCGCTTCCAGGTCGAGAGCAAGGGCGAGGTGATCAACGCCGAGTACACCGGGATCGTGCCCGATACGTTCCAGGACGGTTCGGAGGTCGTCATCTCGGGGCAGCTCAGCCCGCACGGCTTCGTCGTGAAGCCGAATGGTGTGATGGCGAAGTGCCCGTCGAAGTACGAAACCGCACCTACCCTGGACCCGAACGACTCAAAGTCCTAGCGCCCTCGCTTCAGATCTCGCGCCTGGCGACGGCGGCATGGCCGCCAGGCCGACTGGGCCCGGGCGTCGTTTCTGTCCCTCGGTCACCCGCTCGGCGCATGTCGATACGGTGGCCGAGCTCGTGACTCGAGGTCGACGACGATGGCATCCCTCGGTTCCTTCACTCTGCTTGCAGCTTTCATCATTGGCAGCTACTCCGCTGCCATCTCGGTGGTCGGCGCACGCCGACGCTCGTCCCGACTCATCGAGAGTGGGATCGGCGCGTCTTATGTAGTGTGTGCGCTGATGTTGCTGGCGTCGGCCATCATCATCCACGCCTTCGTCACCGAGGACTATTCGATTCGCTACGTCAATCTGAATTCGGATACGGCGCAGCCGCTGTTCTACCAGCTGACCTCCTACTGGGGTGGGCTTGATGGATCGATCATGTTTTGGGTGACGCTGCTGGCGATTTTCGGGTCGCTGGCGGTCTACTCGAATCGAGAGCGGCAGCGGGAGCTGATTCCCTATGTCGTGGCGGTCATCTCAGGCGTGCAGATGTTCTTTCTGTTCGTGATGATCGTTCACAAGAACCCGTTTTCAACCTACTTGCTTGAGACACCTGTCGATGGGCGCGGACTGAACCCGTTGCTGCAGAACTTCTACATGGCGGTGCATCCGCCGTCGCTCTACATTGGGTTCGTCGGGATGACGATTCCCTTCGCGTTCGGGATCGCGGCGTTGATCACTGGCCATCTGGATGACTCCTGGCTTCGAGCGGTGCGGCGGTGGACGATGACCGCTTGGATTTTCCTCACGCTCGGCCTTACGCTCGGCATGATCTGGGCCTATGAGGAGCTCGGATGGGGCGGCTACTGGGGCTGGGACCCGGTCGAGAACGCGGCCTTGCTCCCCTGGTTCACCGCCACCGCGTTTCTGCATTCGATTAGGGTGCAGGAGCAGCGCAGCATGCTCAGGGTCTGGAATATGACCCTGGTCATCATGACGTTCTTTCTCACTATCTTTGGGACGTTCATGACCCGCTCTGGGATCGTGCAATCGGTGCACGCCTTCGGCCAGGACACCACGTTGACCTACATGTTCACGGTCTTCATGGTGGTACTGCTCGTATTCAGCTTCGGTCTGGTCATCTACCGGCTGCCGTTGTTGCGGGCCCGGAACGAACTCGAGTCCTGGGTGTCCCGGGAGGCGGCGTTCCTGGTGAACAACTGGATCCTCTTGTTCTCGGCGGTCTTCGTGCTGTTTGCCACGATGTTCCCGACCCTGAGCGAAGCGGTGACAGGAGATCGCCTGACCGTCGGACCGCCGTTCTTCACGAAGTGGATGCTGCCGATTGGACTGATGCTGCTGACCTTGACGGGCATAGGGCCACTCCTTGCGTGGCGGCAATCGAGTCTTGGGAACCTGCGCCAGCAGTTCATGTGGCCGGTGACGGCGGCGTTGGTGACCGGGGCCTCCCTGTACGCGGCGGGATTTCGGGTGTGGGTCTCCGGACTGTGTTTCTCGCTGTGTGCGTTCGTCGCTGGCACGATCGCGCAGGAGTTCGTGCGGGGTGCGGCCGTGCGCCGCGAGGCCACCGGCGCCGGCTTGATGACCTCAATGATCGGTTTGGTGGCGCGCTCGAGACGGCGCTACGGCGGCTATATCGTCCACGTGGGCATCGTGCTGATGTTCCTCGGCTTCGCAGGGTCTGGCTACAAGCTCGATTCGCAGGTCCTGCTCAATCCTGGAGAGACCCACGAAATAGGACGCTATTCGGTCCGGTATGACCGCCTGAGCCAGAACACGGACGACCGCAAGCAGGCGATCACGGCGCACATGACCGTGTTCAAAGATGGTGAGGCCGTGGGCGAGCAGTACCCGGCACGCTGGTTCTTTTTCAAGCACGAGGATCAGCCCACGACCGAAGTAGCGATGCATCGCACGGTTGCCGAGGACCTATATATCGTTCTCGCGGGCTACGAGTTCGCCGATCAGGCAGCCAGTTTCCAGATCACGGTCAACCCGCTCGTGAACTGGATCTGGTTCGGGTTTGCGGTCCTGGCGTTTGGCACCGGTATCGCCTTGCTCCCGGAGAGCACGTTCGCCTTTGCCGGCGCGACGGTACCGAAGGGCGCCGCGACGGCCTCTACGCTGGCGCTGGTGGCGGGGCTGACGCTCTCCGGCGCCGTGCCTCTTTCCGCCCAGCAGCTTCAGGGAGCGCTCCAAGAGGTCAATCCGGCCACCAGCGAACTCGAGATGGACCTTCGGAGGTCGCTCGTCTGTATGTGCGGCAGCCCGGGGTGCGGCAAGAAGATCCTGGCCGAGTGCACGTGCGCCACGGCGGCCGAGACCCGCGAAGAGCTGTCGAATCTGGTGGCCGAGGGGATGACTCGAGACGAGGTGTTCCAGTTCTACGTCGACAAACACAACAGTCAGGAGGCGTTGGCCGCTCCACTCGACCAAGGCTTCAACCGCTTGGCCTGGCTCTTTCCGTATCTGCTCGCGCTCACCGCCGCGCTGGCCCTCGGGGGCGCGCTGGTTCGCTGGACGCGTCACACGGCCGGACCGGCGGTTCTAGCCGCCGGGGCCGGTGGCCTCGACGAACAGCTGGAGGCGCGCCTCGACGATGAGTTGCGCGACCTCGACTGAGTAGGAATAGTCACCACCAATGACCGGCAACCCCGAGCCGGCCCGAGGCACCTCGACCAGCTTGCCGCCGACCTCATCGTTCCGTCCCTGGCACCTGTTTGCGACCGCGGCGATGCTGGCGGCGACGCTGGCCGTGGTCGTCGCTCGGCCACCAAGCGTGGTCGTCCTGATCATGCTGACGCTGACTGTCGCGTCGGCCGCGTTCGTCGGCTTGATGGTCTATCGCACCGTACGCCCGTTGATGGCTCGCGATTTCGAAGAAGCCACGCCGATGGTGGGGTCGCGCAGCCGGGCGGCGGTGGACCGCGAGAAAACTCTGGTACTGCGGTCCATCAAGGAGCTCGAGTTCGATCGCGCGATGGGTAAGGTGGCCGACGACGACTTCGCCGAAATACAACGGCGTCTCCGTCTCAGGGCGCTCGGGTTGATGAAGCAGCTCGATACTGAGGCGGTGGATTTTCTGGCTGTGATTGAGCGGGAGCTGGCTGAGCGGCTCGGTGCTGACGCTCCGCTGGAACGGGAGAGCGAGTCGGTTGCCGTCGAGACCGCCGAGGATGCCTCGAGCTTGGCCCTCGTCGGGACGTGCTTATCCTGCGGCACGCGCAATGATGAGGATGCCCGGTTCTGCAAGAAGTGCGGGGAGCCGCTGGGGAACGATGTTGGGACGGAGTAACGTTTGGTCGCTGGGTGCCGCGGCGGTGCTGGTGTGCGTAGTGGCCGCGGGTGCGTCCGCCCAGCCGGACCCTCGACAGATGTCCGGCATCCCCCGCCCAGACCCGAACCTGTCGGATGGGTCGATCACGGTCCGTGTTATCCGCGGAAGTTTCGCCAACAACGTCGTCGACCATCCAGTGGATCTGTTGGCAGGCGACGCCGTGTCGACGGCCGTGACCGACGCCGAAGGCCGCGCCTCCTTCAGCAGTCTGAGTCCGGGGTCTCAGGTGCGCGTGGCGACCATGCTGGACGGACAGACACTTGAGTCGCAGCCGTTCTCCGCGCCGGGGCGCGGAGGGGTGGCCGTGATGTTGGTGGGCGCGCTCCCGGGCGCCGACCCAGAGCCGCCGCGCGTGCCTGGTACCGTGACCCTGGGCGGCGATTCCCGGATTCTGATTGAACTGGGCGAGGAGGTCCTCGAGGTCTATTACCTGCTCGATGTGGTGAACCTTGCAGACAGTCCTGTCGAGCCGCAACCCGCCTTCGAGTTTTCCTTTCCGTCCGGAGCGCAGTCCACCACTGCGTTGCAGGGGTCGTCCCCGCGGACGCTCATCGATGGTCCGAATGTCTCGGTGGCTGGAGGATTCCAGCCCGGGGTGACGCCGGTGCGGGTAGCCTACATCCTTCCGTACGGGTCCGGCGAGGTGGCTGTGTCACAGGCGTTTCCTGCCGCATTCGACCAGTTGCTGGTGTTCATCGAAAAGTGGGGCGGCATTGAGGTCGACTCGACCCTGATCGACCGTCGAGGTGAGATGGGCGAAGACCAGACCGGCGCCTCTGCACTGCTGTGGGCAGCGGGCAATCGAGTAGCCGCCGGGCAGCCGGTGACGCTAGAGCTCACCGGTCTCCCGCATCATCCGGGCTGGCCGCGGATTCTGACGCTTAGCCTGTCTGGCCTTATCTTGCTGGCGGGTGGCATCGGCGCCAGTGGGGGAACGGTGCCCGACGCGGACGCCGTTCGACAGGCGCAGCTGGAACGCCGCCGCGAGAAGCTGTTTACCGAACTGGCGAAGGTGGAGCGCCAGCATCGCGAGGGCAAGAGCCGTCCGACCAGGTACGGCACGCGACGGGCGGAACTCGTCGGCCAGCTGGAGCGCGTGCTGCGGGACCTCGACACGGGGCCGGTGCCCGATCCCGCGTCTTAGCGGCTGGCGAGGAGCTCTCGTGCCCCGTCCTTCGCATCTCGATTTCGACCAGGTAGTTGCCAGCGGAGTGTCCCGGTCCTATGGTCGGCGGCGGGCGCTTCGGCACGTGTCGCTCTGCTGCCGTGGCGGTGAGATCGTTGGGCTCGTGGGCCCCAATGGTGCCGGAAAGTCCACTCTCCTGGGCGTGCTCAGCACGCTGGCCGAACCTTCTTCTGGCGAGGTGCGTTACGGCAAGTGGACCGCTCGCGGGGCAGGTACGAGGCTCAGGGCCCAGATAGGATTCTTGTCTCACGAGCTGCAGCTCTATCCTGAACTCACCGCGCGTGAGAATCTGGCGTTCTTTGCTGGGATGTACGGACTCGATAAGGTCGACGCCAGGGTCGAGGCGGCGCTGGAGACGGCGGCGCTCAGCGATCGTGCCGACGATGTGGTCGAGGGGTTCTCCCGAGGGATGAGACAGCGGCTGGCGCTTGAGCGTGCGCTGCTGCACACGCCGCGGCTGGTTTTGCTCGACGAACCGTTTACGGGACTCGACGAATCTGCAGTAGCGGCTCTCATGCACCGGCTCTCGTTGCTGAGAACGGACGGTCGCATCGTGCTGGTTGTGACCCATGATCTCGATACCGTCGATGGTCTTCTAGACCGGGCGTTGATGTTACGCCATGGCCGGATTCGCGAGCTGCCGCCGACCGGCACCTTGCGCGAGCGCTATCGGGTGGAGGTGCAGGAAGCGTCGTCGAAACTGGGAGGTGTGTCCGCATGACGCGCTTCCTGCAGGTGGTATGGCTGGTGGTACGGAAAGACCTTCGGGTTGAGTCACGCAATAAGGAGATGCTGGTCACGACACTGTTCTTCGCCGTGTCCTGTGTCATGGTCTTTGCCTTTGCCTTCGTGCGGGGTGGGCGAGCCGTGGATGGCGCTGCGGCCGGCGTTCTGTGGATCGCGGTCGCCTTCGCCGGTACTTTGGCGCTTGGCCGGGCGTTCGAGCGCGAGCGGTACCAGGACGCCTTGCGCGGTCTGTTGCTGGCGCCGGTCGATCGTCCCGCGATCTATCTGGGTAAGCTCTCCGGACTCTTGTTGTTGCTGGCTGTTGTCGAGCTGGTGGTGGTCCTGATGGTGGCATTGATGTTCCAGGCGCCGCTGTTCGAGCATCCATTCCGGATGCTCGCGCTTCTGGCGCTCGGCACGCTTGGGTTCGCGAGCGTCGGGACGCTCTTCTCCGCGATGCTGGTCAGAACCCGGAGCCGAGCGGTCCTGCTGCCGGTCTTGCTCTACCCGGTCACCATCCCCGTGCTGATCATGGGCGTCAGTGGCACGAATGTCCTCTGGCAACCGGAACCAGACCTGGCGATGGTTCAGCTGTGGACCAGCTTGCTGCTGTTCTTCGATGTTGTGTTCCTGACGCTCGCGTTATGGACATTCGAGCCCGTCATGACAGAATGAGCCGATGACTCGACGGCTGTTTCCGGTCCTTGCGGGCCTGTCGCTGCTGTTCTTCGTTGGCGCGCCGGTCCTGATCGTGCGCGCGCCCTATGAGTCCACCATGGGGCTCGTACAGAAGATCTTCTACTTCCACTTCGCTGGGTGGATGGCCATGTTTCTGGCGATCTTCGTACTCGGGATCGCCAGCATCATCTTCCTGTTCAGGCGAATTCGTTCGGCCGATCAGCTGGCGGTGGCCGCCGCGGAACAGGCGGTGATCTTTGGGTTGATCGGGTTGATCACGGGGCCGTTGTGGGGTGTCAAGGCCTGGGGTGTTTGGTGGCAGTGGGACGCTCGATTGACCATGGCGGTCATTCTGGAGCTGATACTCGTAGCGTACCTGCTGCTGCGGCAGTATGGTGGCCCAGGCTCGGATCGCCTGGCGGCCGGACTCGGCATTTTCGCGATGGCGAACGTGCCGTTCTTGTATATCTCGACCGAGATCTGGCGCACGGTGCATCCGCGCACCTCGGTCGTACCGACCCTGCCGGTCGACTTCGGCCTGCCCTTGTGGTGGTCGGTGGCCGGGTTCGTCGTCATTTGCCTGGCGATGCTGTCGGCTAGGCGGCGACTCGAGGAGCAGCGGGCGACGCTCGATGAGTTATACCTGGCGTTGGAGGACGAGGCGTGAGTGGACGAGGACGAAGAGCCCGCTGGTTGGTTGTCGTGATCCTGGCGGTCGTACTGACGGGCACGTGGGGCGAGAGTACCCTCTGGGCGCAGCCGACTGACGCGGCGCAGGACGGGTTCGTGCCGATGGACGAGATACCGCCGGAAGAGGAGCTCCCGGCGGCCCCTCTCGTTATGACCGCCTATGCGGTGGCCTGGGCCATCGTGATCGGGTACCTCTGGACGATATGGAAGCGCCTGGGTAACGTCGAGAAGGAGCTCGCCGACGTGGGGCGCCGGGTGTCCGCTGGCGACCGTGCCGGCACCGGCGCCTGAGGTCTGCGGACCATGCCCGCCGGCCACTTCGTCTACATCCCAGCCATTCTGCTCTTCGGACTGGTCGTCGGGTGGATCTTAGGATCCCGCGCGGCGGCCGATGCCTACCACGCTGAGCTGCGTCGACGCGAGGAGCGCACGGCGCGGAAGCAGGCGCGGGCCGAGGCGGAAAAGACCGGCTGACGGCTACCGTTCGACGACGACCGTCACATCGACGAATGTGGTCAGCACCGTGTCGTCGGCAACCGCCCGCACGATATACGTCCCAGGCTTGCTGAAGGTCGCGGTCGTCACGCCCCGTCCTCCCTCGAGCGACGGCATGCTCGGATCAAATGTGACCGCTCCCTGGCCGCGGTGATGCAGCCAGGTCACGGCCAGACCCGTCGCCACCGCTGCTCGCGGGTTCAGCATGTTCTGGGTATCCGGACCGAGACGCCCTCGGCGGTCGCCTCGTCGGCGAGCTGACTCGGGGTTTGGCCCTGGGATCCCGTCATCGGCGGCCATCACGGCCAATGTCACCGCAGTTCCGACCCGGGTCGACCGCTGCGCCGCGCCCTCGACACTGACGCGCGGAGCGGTGTTGTCGACAGAGGCGCCGCTGATGCCCATGCCACGGTTCGCTTTGACGACCGCGTCGTCCACTTCCCACACCGGCCAGAGGGAGCCGATCGCCGTGTCGGTCCGACCGTTGTGCGTCACGGTCCAGATGAGGTCGTTATCGCCGAAGTCCGCGGGTACCCGCACCTTAAAGACGTAGTTCTGCCGCCGGGGGTAGAAGTGGGTCGGCTGGCCGCGGTCGGTCTCGCCCGGTGAAAAGAAGTTCTGCGTGCCGACCGACACATGCGGCTGCTCTACGTAGTTCCGGTTGAGGTAACCGAACATTAGATTGAAGGAGCCGTCCGGGTTCTTCTCCCATCCTTCGAACACCGGTTGGACGTTCTGGCCGCTGTTGAACTTCGTCTGGGCGTCGGCCACAGAGCCCAGACAGAGGAGGACGGCGGCCGCTTTGATAGCGAAGAGCCGCCTAGTCATTGTCCGTAGCGGCTTCCCGTGCCGCCACGGCGGCCTCAAATTCTGTGTCGTTCATCGTGAACCAGCTGAGCCAGGCGAAGCTCATGTCGTCGTTCGAGCGCTGGCCGAAGCCGGCCCAGTTCCGCGGGTCGTCGTTCCAGCGGTTGGCGTCGGAGTTGTCGTGCCAGCTGATGACGTGGATGACGCTGCCTTTCGGGATCAGGGGAGCCACGCCGTCCTCATAGTTGTAGGCGATGTGCCATCCGAAGTCCCAATTGGCACAGTTGATGGACTGTACCGAGTTGTCTGGCAGGATGGCCTCGATGCACTGCCGCGTGCCGAGGTTGTGCAGATGCGGTTGGAACACCGTCAGGGTGATGTTGTCCTTGAGGTGGTAGTAGCCATCGTGTCTGATGTCGGCCTCGCCGGCTGGAATGTCGAGATCTTCGTTGTCGCCGATATGGAGCGCATAGATGGGGCGCTCCGGCTCGACGCCCTTCGGGTAGAAGGTCAGGCCGACGCTGGTCCGGTCGGTGATCTCCCGGCCGATCGCGTGATAGTGCATGTTGAACCGGATCTGGCTGCCCGCCTTAAGGAGGCGTCCCGTGCCATCTGGATAGATGTCTCCGTTCTTGCCCAGGGCGTACTCGTTCAGGAACGCCGCCTCGCCGTCCGGGTCGATGGCGGTCGTGACTGCATGGTGAACCACCGGGAAGCTCTCTTCGGTCGGTTTGGTCTCGACCGCCTTCACCCAGCGGTCCTCGGTCAGGCCGGAGTCGGACACCAGGTTGCCCCACCAGTCGGCGGCTTCCGCCTTGACCACGAACGGCTCAGGAATCTCGACGACCCAGTCTGGTTCACCGATATTCCACTTCGTCATGTCGTCGAACGCGATCGGCGGTGGCAGGTCGGCAGGGTTACCGCGCGGCGCACCGTTGTCGACCCAGGTCGAGACGATGGCGATTTCCGCGTCAGACAGCGACTTGTCAGCTTTGAAGCCTTGCACGCCGACATGCCGGTCGATGAACCAGGGCGGCATCTCGCGTGACTCGATCCGCTGTTTGATCGAGCGGGCCCACGGGCGCACCTCCTCGTAGGTCAGCAGCGACATCGGGGCGATAGACCCGGTCCGATGACAGCTCTGGCACGATCGCTGAAAGATGGGCGCGATGTCGCGGGTGAAGGTGACGTTGGCCGGGGCGTCTTGCGCCGCCGCCGGAAGTGCAATCACAGCAGCTGCGGCCATCGCCGCGAGGGTGAGGCTGGAGAAACGCATGGGCGACTCCTTGGACGAGCGATGGGACAGGGCGCGCATGCCCCGCTGACTCAAACGGATCGTGGAATTATAACCACTCACCTGAAGAACGATCATTACTCCGGTCTGAAATCCTGATGAAGCTCTCGCCTGGCGGCGTTGCTTCGTCGGTCACAGGCACTTGCCTGCGTCTTCCTTGCACCTGACTAGGCGCAAGCCGAGCCAGAATTTTTACCGGCCAAGGCCGAGGCGAAATGCAAGGCTTTCGGGAAGTCCCGCTTCGACGATGCGTTGCTGAGCAAGATCGATCCGATACGGCACTCGCCGGATCTCAATTCGTGACTTCTTCGAATCGTAGGTGGCGTAGGACGCCCGTTGGTCGGTGTCGCGAGGTTGGCCGATAGAACCCGGGTTGATGAGATAGCGGCTGCGTTTCAAGACGTTGACGACGGTGGTCTCAGGGCCGCCGGGCTGCGGGTGTACGACCGTCAGGTTCGAGGCTTTTCGCACGTAGGCCACTGGGACGTGGGTGTGCCCGAAGAAGCAGATCTGCCGATGCGCGGCGTCGAGCGCCTTCGTCGCGTCGTCCTCGTCGAAGACATAGGTGTCTTCATCGAACGGCGTGCCGTGGCAGATCTCGACGTCCTTGTCGACGTTCGTCGGGCCGGACGGCAACTTGGCCACGCGTTCCTTGTTGGCCGGCGTCAGGGCCTTGATGGTCCACCGCGCCGCCTCTCCGGCAATCCGGTTGAAATTGTCGGCGCTCTCCACTCCCGAGCAGACCTTGTCGTGGTTGCCTCGTATCACCGCGTCCGGTTCGAGTTCGAAGATCCTCTCGACCACTTCGTTCGGGTTGGCGCAGTAGCCGACGAGGTCGCCCAGCACCAGCAGGCGGTCGTAGGACTCTCGAGGCGCTCGGGCGAGCACGGCGTCGAGGGCATCGATGTTGCCGTGGATATCACTGAGAATCAGAAAACGCATGCAGAGCTAGCCTCGGGTTGTCTGGGTTCAGGGGAGTAATGCGATGGTGGCCGGTGCCGGCCAGCGATGACGCTCACTTCGTGTGCGGTTGCCGACCGAGCCACTCGTGGACCCGCTCGACAAGTTCGTCGGGGCCGGCAGCATCGGCATCGAGTCTCAAATGGGCCTGCCGATACGCTGACTTGCGTGCCTCATACAGGCGTTCCAAGCCGACACGGTCGGCGGCCAGCGGCCGTCGCCCGTCCCGTGGCAGACGCTCGATGATCCGCTTCAAGGATACATCAAGCCAGATCGCCACGCCGTCGCGATCGATCAGCGCCCGGTTCTCGGGGTCGACATACAGCCCGCCACCAGTCGCCACCACTAGCTGCTGACGGGGGGCGAGTTCCTCCAGCGCGGTTCGTTCCGCCGCGCGGAAGGCGGCTTCTCCGTGAGTGGCGAAGATCTCCGCGATCGAAGCACCCTGGCGCTCTTCGACGAGCGCGTCTGTGTCCACCGCGTTCCATCGGAGGGCGCTGGCAAGAGCGTGGGCGAGCGTGCTCTTGCCGGCCGCCATGAAACCGACCAGATAGAGCTTGGTGGGGGTCACGTTTGGCTCAGGTTGCGCAGGATGTGGAAGAACCCGGGATACGAGATGTCGACTGCCTCGGCATTGCTGATCTCGCTCGGGGCGCCGGCGCCGAGGGCGGCTAGGGCAAAGGCCATGGCCAGCCGGTGGTCTCCGGCCGCGTCCGCCTGGCCGCCGGTCAGCGGTTTGGAGCCGTCGACCTCGAAGCCGTCCTCCAACTCGTCGATTTGGCCTCCGAGCGCCCTGAGTCCGGTGGCGAGGGCCGCGATCCGGTCGCTCTCCTTGTGCCGTAGCTCGCCGGCGCCCGTCACTCTGAGCCGGCCGCCATGCGTCGCTAGCGCCGCGAGGATCGGCAGTTCATCGATGACACTCGGCACTTCGTCGGGCGCGATCTCGAAGGGGCTCACGGTGCCATGCCGGACGATGATGGTGCCGCGAGGTTCTCCGCCGGCATCGGTGCGGTCTTCTACTGAGATGGCAGCCCCGGCCCGTTCGAGCGCCGCCAGAAAGCCGATGCGGCCGGGGTTCAGTCCGACGGCCTCGAGTGAGATTTCCGACCCCGGGAGTGCGGCGGCTGCTACTGCCCAGCAGGCAGCGGACGAGGCGTCGCCGGGCACCGACAGCTCCGCGCCAATGGGACGTTGACCACCCTCGAGGCTGATCTCGGACCCGTTCATCGATAGCTGGATGCCGAACATCGGGAGAGCCCGTTCCGTATGGTCGCGCGTAAGCTGCTGTTCTCTGACTGTGGTGCGGCCACGCGCCTGTAGCCCGGCGAGCAGCACGGCGCTCTTGACCTGCGCGCTGGCCACTGGCGGGGCATAGTCGATGCCGGTGAGCGGTCCACCGGTGACGGTGAGTGGCAGACGGCCGTCGGTGCCCTCGAGCCGGGCCCCCAGTCGGGTGAGTGGCTCGATGATTCGTCCCATCGGCCGACGCGACAGCGAAGCGTCGCCGACCAGCGTCGAGGTGACCTTCTGACCGGCCAGGATACCCGCGAGGAGACGGACCGTGGTGCCGGAGTTGCCTGCGTCGAGTGGGCCCTGTGGGGCCCGTAGGCCGTTGATTCCGCAGCCTTCGATCGTGACCAGATCCCGGTCCGGGCCGTCGGGCGGCCGGTCGACGGCTACGCCAAGCGCGCCGAGGCAGGAAAGCGTGGAGGTGCAGTCGGTCCCCGGCGCATAGTTAGTGATGATAGAAGGCCCCTCGGAGATGGCAGCCAGCAGCGCATACCGATGCGAGACGGACTTATCGCCAGGAATTCGCAGACGTCCCAGGATTCGGGAGGCCGGTTGTACCACGGTGGTGCCCATCTCGGCACTATAGCAGCCGCCGGCCCCAGCTCTGTCGGCAACCAACGATCCGCGCTTGCGCCTGGCTTGAGCCGGGCAGTATGTTACTGGGCGCCCAGCAGGCTAGTGCGGGTCCCGCCTGGCACCTGGCGCCCGAACCGGAATGAGTACCGATAGCGTCATCCGTCTCGAGTTTCGCAGCCACTGCGACATGTTGGACTTCGTCCAGGTGGTCAGCGAGACCTTGGGAGCGTTGGCCAAATTCGACGATGATGCGATCCACTGGGTGTCGGTCGCCGTCAGAGAGTCGGTCATCAACGCCATCAAGCACGGGAACCGCGAGGTCGAGGACAAAAGGGTGACGGTCGAGTTCACCTTGAGTCCGGTGGCCGATCCGAATCGGCTCACCGTGCGGGTCGTCGACCAGGGCGAGGGCTTCGACCCGGTCGAGGTAGCCGATCCGCTGGCTCCGGAGAATCTACTGAAGTCTAGCGGCCGTGGGGTCTTCTTCATGCGCAGCTTCATGGATGACCTCAAGCTGCAGAGGGTTCCCGAAGGTGGGATGGAAGTCGTAATGGTCAAGTCCTCGACCTCCTCGTCCTAGTCTGGCTGTCAACGTCGACCCGGATCCATCGTGGCTCATTCCCCTATCTGGCTCGCGACCGCCATCGACATCGTCGTTCGTGCCGGCGCCATCCAGATGGCGGAGCGTGGTGAAGACCTCGAGATCGACAAGAAGGGGCCGATCGACCTCGTGACCCGGGTCGATCTCGAGGTCGAGCGGATGTGCCGGGAGACGATCGCCGCGCGGTTCCCGACCCACGCGGTGCAGGCCGAGGAGCTCGACGATGGTCCCGCGTTGGCCGACGCGAGTCACGTGTGGGTCTTCGATCCGGTCGACGGCACAGTGAACTACGCGCACGGCTTGCCGATGTTCTGCTCCTGTCTCTCGCTGGAGGTCGAGGGAAGGCCGGTGGTTTCTGCGGTCTACGACCCGTCGCGTCGCGAGCTCTTCACTGCCGAGCGGGGTGTCGGGGCCTGGCTCAACGGGGTTCCATTGCGAGTGTCCGATGCTGCAACCCTGGTCGATGCCATGCTCTGCACTGGGTTCCCCTATGACGTCCACCAGACCTTCGACGAGGTCGTCGGACTATTCGGGGCTTTTGTCTCCAGAGCCCGGGCGGTGCGGCGGCTCGGTTCGGCGGCTCTCGACCTCTGCTACGTAGCCGCCGGGCGTCTCGACGGTTTCTGGGAGCAGCGGTTGAATCCCTGGGATCTCTCCGCGGCAAGTTTGGTGGTGGAGGAGGCTGGCGGACAGCTGTCACGGTTCGACGGCAGTCCATTCGATACCGGATGCGGCGAGATCGTGGCGTCGAATCCTAAACTGCACGGCCACCTCCTGTCGGTCATCGCTGAGCACGCCGCGTCGTCCTGACTGGACGGCGTGGACTCTTCCCAGGACACCACCGCGATCTCGTGATTGCTCTGTAAGTTATTGGAAAATATATACCTGGGCTGGCGTGTGCTGCCTGGCACCAATCCTGCTTTACTAGAAGGCAGCGGGCGCGAGCGCCGACCGAGGCGTTGGCCCGAGCAGGAGGCATACGATGAGGACGTTGCTGGTGCGCGGGATGTTGGGTGCGATCGCGTTCATGGCGGCGCCGGTCGAGGCGCAAACGCATAGATTAAGCCTGAATGTCGGCGCTTTTTCTCTTCAGGGGGAGGATACCCGGATCGACGACGACGTGGTGGTCGAGAACCTCGGCCTCTTTGCGTTCACGGTCGATGATTTCCGGGGAGGTAGCGTTGGCGCCGAGTGGCTGGTCGAGACGGGCGACTTTCTCGAGGTCGGCGTTGGGGTCGGCTTCTACCGGAAGACCGTGCTGAGCGTGTACAACGACTTCGTCAACGACGACGGCACCGAGATTCCACAGGACTTCAAATTGCGGGTGACGCCGATAACTGCCAGCATCAGGTTCTTCCCCTTCAGCCTGGAACAACCGGTTCAGCCCTATGGGGGCGTCGGCATCGGGTTCTTCAACTGGCGCTACAGTGAGGTAGGGGAGTTCATCGACTTCAACACGTTTGACGTCTTTCGCGACCGCTTCGTGGCGAGCGGAAACGACGCGGGATTGGTGTATCTGGCTGGCATCAGATTCCAGATGAACGAGCGGTTTGGCATCGGTGGTGAAGTCCGCTATCAGGGCGTAACCGGCGTGGTCGGCATTGACCACGGATTCCTGGACGAGCGGATCGACCTAGGCGGGCTGACCTCGTCGTTGACGGTTAGTATCGGTTTTTGATCCGGTCGCGGGATGTTATCCCGCCGTTATCTCTTGCCGGTATACTTCGGCCGTCGCTCGCAATTGTCCCAGGCGGGCGGCGGCCTTTCCATGGCACGCCTGGTCGATTGGCTCGAATCGTTCGCGTCCTCGCTCGGGGGCGCCGGTCTGTTCTTCGTCGCCTTCCTCGACTCTTCCTTTGTCTCGCTTCCCGAGATTAACGACGTGCTGGTGGTCATGATGGTCATCCGCAACGAAGCCCTGATGCCCTACTACGCGGGCATGGCGACGGCTGGATCGATGGCCGGCTGCCTGGTCCTCTATGCTCTAGGACGGAAAGGGGGCGATGCGTTGCTCCGCCGCTGGGTCGCCGGACCCCGGCTGGAGTCGGCCATGCGGCTGTTCGAGCGCTTCGGTGTGCTGGCCGTCGTCGTGCCAGCCCTGCTGCCGCCGCCGGCGCCGTTCAAGGTCTTCGTCCTCCTGTCGGGTGTCACCCGGTTGCCGGTCTGGCGGTTCTTGGTGGCGGTGAGCGTCGGCCGGGGAGTGCGGTACTTCGGTGAAGGTGCGTTGGCGGTGCGCTATGGCGACCAGGCGCTGGAGGTGATCCGCGCCCACGGTCCGACCATCACTGGCGGCGTCCTGGCGCTGGTGCTGCTGGGTGTCGTGGGCGGCCTCTTCTGGCGCCGAGCACGGGCCTAAGCGGTGGAGTTATATAATCCTCTGGCCACTCTATGGGTCCAGAGCTGTCGGTTGTCATTCCCCTCCTGGACGAGGCGCCCAACGTCGAGGCACTGTGTCGCGAGCTGACGGAGACCCTCGAGGCGTGGGGACGCTCCTACGAGGTGATCCTCGTCGATGACGGGAGCACCGACGAGACCTTTTCGATTCTGAGCGCGCTGCACGCCGCCGACGCTCGGATCAGGGTAGTTAGACTTCGCCGCAATTTCGGTCAGACCGCCGCCTTCTCCGCCGGATTCGCCCGCGCGCGTGGGCGTCTCATCGTGACGGCGGATGGTGACCTGCAGAATGACCTGCGCGATATCCCCAGGATGGTCGACAAACTGGAGGAGGGGTACGACATCGTCTGCGGCTGGCGCAAGGCGCGCAAGGACGCCTGGATTAACCGCCGGCTGCCGTCGACCCTGGCCAACGCGCTGATTTCTCGCGCGACCGGTGTCCGCCTCCATGACTACGGCTGTTCATTGAAGGTCTTCAGGGCCGAGGTGGTGAAGTCGCTACGGCTGTACGGAGAGATGCATCGGTTCATCCCGGCGATTGCGAGTGAACAGGGAGTGCGCATTGCCGAGGTCGTGGTAAACCATCGAGCCAGACAGCACGGCCGATCCAAGTATGGCATCTCGCGGACGATCCGGGTCCTCCTGGACCTGGCGACCGTTAAGTTCCTGCTGAGCTATTCGACCCGGCCGCTCCAGATCTTCGGCCTCGTCGGTCTTGCGATGGGAGGGGCCGGGGTGCTCATTACCGCCTACCTCGGGTATGTGCGGCTTTTCGAGGCGCAGGCCATCGGGGACCGACCGCTGCTCCTGCTTGGGATTCTGCTCGCGTTTACAGGGGTTCAGTTGGTCACGTTGGGGTTGCTGGCCGAGATGCAGGCGCGCACCTACCACGAGTCCCAGGGGAAA
>Ga0310344_10000390_pt1 | contig 35107 bp, 30 predicted proteins | sample HC15DNA20200_MG_FD_203801 | JGI IMG/M metagenome (GOLD analysis project Ga0310344, IMG submission 203801) | Marine microbial communities from station ALOHA, North Pacific Subtropical Gyre - HC15-DNA-20-200_MG | ecosystem: Environmental > Aquatic > Marine > Oceanic | place: Pacific Ocean: North...
AAATCGGATCAAATTTCAACATTTGCAACCAAATCAGTTCTTTCCATCCACCGGACTTTGGTTTGCGAGTCACAGAGTAGCTGAATGCTATGTCAGGTACGGTGTCTATTCGAAGCGGGAAATTTCTGTCATTCCACAGCTGCGCCGCTGTTTCAGCTTCGGCGACGTGATCGTAACGGCCGACCTCTACCCACGAAGGGAACTCAGGGGAGAGCGTGGTGTCAGCTTTAAACGACTTTAATTTGGCTCGTGCAACTGCCGCGGACTCAAATTCTCCGACTAAAACCACAAACCGCCAAACTTTCGACGTGGTTATTTGAAATTCGCCCAACGCCGCCATTTTGCTGGTGAGCGTATCGGAAGCGCTCCCAGTGCCAATAGAGTCGATTAAATCGAGCAGCTTGCCTCTTGCCTGTTTTGTGCTATTTATGGCATTGACGATCTCCAATCGGTTTCCGTTTGTCATGAAACTGCGTGCGGAGATGGTGGTTTCTAATAGACTGTCTGCCGTACTTAAAAGGTGCTCATGACTGGCTTTGGCCGTATCTGGAGGGTTGAGTGTGACTAGTGACTGCCCAAGATTTGATATCTGCGGGCCCAATTTATCTATGGCAACGGAGTATTGTTCTACTGTTAACGTGTTTTGAGCTAGTGAACGAGTATTGACTTCTACCAATCGTAGGAGTTCTACCGCTGTAGCTGTGGCCATTATTGCGGGTTCCCAATACGGCTTAAAATCAGACCTTTCAGGCTCTACTCGGTCGTTGGCTGTGCAGCCTGCAAGCAGGCTGCTGACAGCACCTAGAAGTCGAATAGTATGGCGTCTTGATACCAGATTGTGGTTGGGGCCACTTACTGCTGAGGGTTCAACGGAGTTCAAATTGTTCTGCTAAATTCGTAGCTTTTGGTGTCAGGCTGCCTCGCAAAGACCAAGGCGTGGAATGATGGATAAATACATCTGTGATATCTCCGCGACTGATGGGCTCATCTGCCTCGCAAAACACAAGTTTGTTGCCTCTGGTCCTGCCGGACCAGCGTTTTGGTGCGTTAGGAACAGGGCTCTTCGTCAGTGATTCAAACAACACCTCCTGCCACGATCCTTCTAGCTTTTTGTTGATATGTAGTGAAATATTTTCTTGCAAAGACTCCACCTGGTGTAGCCGTTCCATTTTCTCTGCAGCGGCAATGTTGTCGCCCCATCTATCGGCCACTGTTCCTACGCGTGGAGAAAAGGCTGCCACGTGCACGACATCAAATTTCACCTCATTCAGCAAATTTAAAGTGTGCTGAAATTGCTCTTCGGTTTCTCCTGGAAAACCTACGATTATGTCGGTGGATATAGCGATATTCGGTACGGTCTCACGCAACTTGTTGATGCGCTGAACAAAAAAATCGGTGTTGTAACCACGTCCCATGCGTTTCAGTACTAAATTATCCCCTGATTGAACTGGTAAATTGATTTCTTCGCAGACCGACTTACATTCTGCAATTGCTTCGATAAGCCGATCGTCTAGGTGTCGTGGGTGTGCCGTCAGGAAACGAAGACGGGGTACCAGCTGATGCGTATCAATGTGGTATAGCAGATCTGCAAGGTCGATTTGATGGGCTAAATCACGACCGTATCTGTTGACGATCTGGCCTAATAGAGTTATTTCTACCGCTCCCTCGTCAGTTTTTGTTCGGATTTCACGTGCTATGTCCTGTACTTCCCGGCTCTCCTCATTGCCTCTACGAAACGGTACGATACAAAATGTGCATCTTTTGCTACAGCCATAGATAACAGTAACAAAACGACTGACTGAATCGGACCCCGGTAATTCGGATGGGATGAATGTCTCCCAATCATCGACAACAGGGCCTGGGTTTTCCGACATCTTGTTTATCAATGCGTCGATATTCCGAGAATCGAAAATTACGTCTAGCTTGTTGTTATATGGTTGCAGTTCCGATTGTGACGCATTTGCTGAGCATCCTGTTAAGGCAACCATTAGATCAGGGTCACGCTTTTTACGGGCCCCCAAGGCGTCTATGCGACCGTAAGTCTTTCGGTCTGAATTATCGCGGACACTGCAACCGTTTAATATCACAAAGGACGCCCGGTCCGGGTGAGAAACTGGTATGTGTCCTTGAAGCATTAGTTCCCGAGCTATACGCTCGCCATCGTCGCGATTCATTTGGCATCCTGCAGTCCAAATATAAAAGCGGTGGCGACCTAGCGGGGATTCAACTTTCGGAGCAATGACGGAATCAGTAGTTGACATAATGTACGACCCTTTGGCGGGTTATGATACCGTTGTGCACCTAGTTGCCCCTATTTGAATCCATGGTTAATTATTGCTTGCGTATAGGAATATTAGATCATTGTTGCCATGCTTAGCGCTATTTTGATGAAAATGTTGACGGTTCGCTCTGTGGTTTTTGCATGGCTGGCCATTATGACATTGATGATCATTGTCATTTTGGTGACCAGTTTGGGGGCGAGACTTAACAATATGCAAATATTGATTTTGGCTTGTGTGGGTGCAATATTGTCTGGTGTTTCTGTAGCACTGATGTTCGCTAATGTGCCTTGCGATGAGGAGGTCTAGCAAATTGAATGACTGCATGATAATAGGGTCCGGTGGTCAGCTAGGTAAGGCTTTGACCCTCTCTTTTCGCGGCCAAAATGTTGCAACGTATGACAGGTATGAGCTAGATATAAGAGATCGCGATGCCGTGATAGCGGCTATACGGAGTTGCAATCCTAGATTCATTATTAATGCGGCAGCTATGACGAATGTCGACGCATGCGAAGGCGATCCTGATCAAGCCTATGCCGTTAATGCCAGCGGTGCTGAGAACGTGTCCATTGGGGCAGCAGAAACTGGCAGCAAATTGGTCTTGATCAGTACAAACTATGTCTTTGACGGATCCAAAACGACCGCATATATGGAGTCCGACCCGGTGAATCCGGTGAACGTTTATGGGCAGTCCAAATTGAGTGGGGAGAGGTTATGCAGGGCAGTTGTTTCAGATACATGGGTGGTGCGCACTTCTTCCTTGTATAGCGCTTGGAAAAAGAATTTTGTACTTACTCTACTGGCTGCAGTGAAAGATGGGCGACATCTTCGATATGTTGACGACCAGTTCTCCGGGCCAACATGGGTAGAAGATCTATCGATTGGGATAACCGAATTGGTAAAGGTGGCGCCCCCTGCTACATATCACTTGTCTAATGAAGGTAGTGCTAGTTGGTATGAGTGGGCGGTAGAAGTCTTATCAGCGATGAAGATTGATTACCCTAAACTTGATGCGGTTCCGTCCACGAGTTTTCAGCGCCCTGCCGCAGTACCACCGAATGGGGTTTTAATGAATAACGCTGCTGCGAAACTGGGCGTTGAATTAGATGGATGGAAAGCTGCTCTTGCACGGTTTGTTGGATCACTATGAATATGAATGGAGTTAACGATGGGTTTCTTTGGTCGCGGTGTTGAGGTAGATGCAGATAGAGGTATTTATCTCCATGTCCGCATTAGGAAAACAAAGGAAGTGGTTAAGGTGCGTATCGATCCATATAACGATTTAGCACAACAATTTGAAGGAGCAGACGGATCCGATTCGCCGGATTGCTATGTGTGCAGAAAGGAAGTAATGGGGAAGCAGGGATTTGACCGTGCAGTTTTGAATCTAGAGTTTGATGGCAACAGGAAATTAATTGCGAGTGAGATTGAGGGAGGAGAAATAGTGGATGGAGATGAATATGACTAATTTGGATGCGAACAAGCGTAGCTAGATGATAGTGAACAGTGCTTTGGCAAGCCTTGTCACTGGGCTGATAGGCAACAACAGCCGATCGAGTATCTATGCAAGAACAATTCTGATTTTTCTATCTATACTTCTAGGCGGAGTGATTGGATTTGTTGCGATAGTGGCTTCAGGATTGGAGCTTATCGGGTTAATCGTGATGACTTCTGTTCTGGCATTATCGTTAGTCTCGTCTGCTGCCCTTACCACTTGTATTTTTGCTTTGATTTTTCTGTTGCCATTTGCCGTGATTCCAGCGGTATTTCCGGTGCAACCTTCGATTCTGCAAATAGCTTTGACCCTTCTTATCGTACGCGTGGGATTAATCGGTGCAACTAGGATATCTGCTGTGTGGCCAGGACGATTTACGATGATGACTGGAATGTTACTAGTTGTTTGGCTTGCAGCTGTGATTTACGGTACCGGTAGGGGTATCGATGTTGACGGAATTCAACATGGGTCGAAACTTGCAATAGGAATTTCGATGTTTTTTTGCGGGCATGTTGTGGCTCGTAACAGGCATCTGGAGATCAATCAAAAGGTGATCGTCGTAGCTGGGGGAGTGCAGGCGTTTTTGGCTCTGTGGATATGGCAAGCTGGAATTGATGCTGCATCGGTTTTTGAATCATTGCATTCGATCGGATATCCGGCAGCAAATGAGTCTTTTCGTTATCTGCCTGATGAAACAACTTTGCGTTCAATAGGAACGTTGATCGACCCTAATATCCTGGGAGCGTGCTTGGCCACCGCATTGATAATAGGTTGTGGCTTAGCGTTCCGAGGCTATCCAGCCATAAAATATGGGTGGGTCGCAATAGTAGGCTTAATAGCGTTGGCCCTTCTTACCACTTTGTCGAGAGGCAGTTGGTTAGCTGTGGTTGTGGTACTCATATATTTGGTTAGTATGTCGAGACCTAGGTTGGGATTGGTCCTCACAGGGGTGGGCATTCTAAGTATTTTTGCCGTGCCGGTTGGGCCATTAATGCATTTGAAATCTGGATTGATGCTTGGAGATATAGCTGCATCTATGCGCCTTGATGAATATGCTGAAGCGACCAAAGTGATTAAGAATGCTCCTTGGATAGGATTTGGATTTCCAAAACATGAACCAGCAGCATTCTTTCTTGGTGTATCCAACGCTTCATTATGGATATCAGAAAGGGCGGGTCTGTTAGCTGGAGTTTTGTATACGGGGTTGACCATAGGGGTGCCAGTATATGGACTAATCAGATGTAGGGAGGCTCGAATTATGGCTTCGGCAGCGTTATGTTTATCCATTACGGGAATAGTAGACCACCATATAGCGAGCATTCCTCACATGCTGGCTTTTCATTTCCTGCTTCTTGGATCTATCTCATTCGTGTGTAGGGAGAGCCAATTTGCTAGTAGGGATTGATGCCCGAGTATCTTTTTACGATAGTGCAGGTATAGGGGTGTATATCAACAATATTTCTCGGGCGGTGCAAGAGCTAACGTCACCTAGTGAGGTCATGGTGTTCCGTGACTTCCGTGAATCTATAGAGAGTGCTAACGATTCACGTAGTGTTGGTTTGCTTGGGCCCGCTCACAGCAATATAGGAGACCATCTCTTCGCTATGCAGGCTGCTTTATTTCGACCAAGCATTGTCCACTTTACAGATCATATTTGCCTGAAGGTGATGGGAGCCAGATCTGTGGTAACTGTACATGACCTGTCATTTTTGAGAGTTCCTCATACTCACTCGACAGCGAGCATTCGTTATTACAGTCGATGTATTGACTCTTTAAAATTGGCGGATGCGATCATATGTGTGTCGGAATTTACGAGAAGCGAGTTACTAGAATTGACCGACGTCCGCCCGGAAGACGTTTTTGTGGTTCCTCACGGCGCCAAAGGATTCTTGATGGGCACCGATGCTGATTTGGATTGTGGTGAAGGGTCAACTCTTGTGGAGGAGCCGTACGCCTTATGTGTTGGAACTTACAACGAACGTAAAAATGTCGTTCAATTGGCAAACTCGTTTGTTGACAATTTTTCCAATGACAAAATGGTGTTAGCGTTTGCTGGTGCTGAAGGAAATGCAGCAGCCGAACTTCGTTCTATATCCGCCCGAAACCCCTCAAAAATTCGTGTATTGGGTCGAGTTATGAATAGTCAATTGCAACGCTTGATTGTTGAGGCCGAAATGTTGGTCGCTCCATCATTATACGAGGGGTTTGGGTTACCTGTTTTGGATGCGATGGCATACGGCGTCCCTGTAGTGGTTTCAAATAGGCAACCATTTATGGATTTAGCTGGTAATGCTGCCTGGGTGTTTGATCCTGCAAATAGTGCTGGAATGTCTGGTGCGATGATGTCCGTTCGTAAATCTTGCACATTGCGCGAGAAAAAAATAAACACTGGCCTGGAATTAGCGGCAGAATTTTCTTGGGAGCAGACAGCAAAAAAAACCATGGCTGCATACGATTACGCACTACGATGAAGGTTCTTTTCATATGCGCAAATGACCCATATTCCTACGACAATGGGGCTGCGTTAAGGACGAGACCGTTTATTAAGATGGTAGCTAAAGAAGGAGAAGCCCATCTATTTGCACCACAGGCAAAAGCTAACGAGACACAGTTTTTCTCAAAGATTATAGATATGGAATATAAGACCCATGGTCGTTTTGTTAGGACACTAAGGTCTATGGTGACGGCTGAACCGGATCTGCTGTTTAGAAGCAGAGGGGGATCGGTTGCGAAAGCTTTGCACGCTGGGTTGTTGGCTGAGAAATACGATGTGGTACACATAGCTGGACTGCAGTTGGGCTACTTAGTAGAAACCTTTATCGATACCACTAAACACCTACGAAAATATTCTGAGGCACCAACCCTGTTGGTCGATGAATTCAATGCAGAGTTTGCGGTCTACAACCGTGGGGATTTGAGAACTAGTAATACATTCTTGGAATCTGCGTACTATAAATGGCAGTCTCGATTATTAGAAGTGTATGAGAAACGTGTTTTGCCAATTGCAGACTTGGTAACCTGTCCGTCTCATGAGGATATGAGTCATATAAAATCAATAGCTCCTCAAGCTAATATATCAATCGTTCCGAGTGGCATCGATCTACAAAGGTATGACGGAGTAGGATCGCCTTCCAAGTCTCCTACAATGGCTATGATTGCTGATTATAGCTACCGCCCTAACAGGGAAGGGATGGATTGGTTTTTAGAACATATATATCCGGCAGTTTGTAAAGCCAACCCAAATGTAAAGTTGTATCTGGTTGGAAAATCATCGGGTCGGTTTGATAATGCAGCGTCTGGTGTGATTGCCACTGGATATGTGGATGATGTGGTTCCATACTTGCGTTTGGCTAGGGTAGTTATAGCCCCATTGCTGACCGGTGGAGGCATAAAGATGAAAGTAGTTGAGGGCATGGCTGCTAGCAGGCCGGTAATCACAACTCCAATCGGAGTTGAAGGACTAAAGGCCGTACCTGGGCGTGATGTTATCGTCCAGTCAGAGCCAGCAGTGTTTGCCAGTGAATTAGTGAGGTTAATTCGGGCTGATAGTGAAGCTGAATACATAGCGAGCAATGCCTACCTTTTTGCATCAAAGTTCTTGAGTTCCGATACGGCTGGCCGAACTTATTATGAGGCCTTGAATACAGTGGTTCGTAGCAGGGAATATAGTGATTAGACGCAAGGTTAGCTTGTGCATCACTGTATTGAATGAGGTGGACGCCATACCGCAAATGGCGCTCGATTTGTCAAAGCAAACGATGCTTCCCGATGAGATAGTGGTGGCTGATGGTGGTTCGGAAGATGGTACCGTCGATAAGATCACTGAACGGCTTGAAGAGCTAGCTCCTCTACTAATCTATACAGTTCCTGGAGCAAATATAGCGACTGGACGCAACCTGTGTTTGAGCCATGCATCGGGAGACATCATTGTGTTTCTTGATGCCGGGTTAGGCTTGAAAGCTGACTGGTTGAGATCCCTGGTGAAAGCTGTGGATCTGGGTGCAGATGTTGCTTACGGCATAATCCTGCCTGATCCTGTTGGAATCTTTGAACACGCTCTGGCAGCGGTAACTTTGCCTCAATCACATGAGATTGACGCCAGCAAGTATTTCCCTAGTGGTGGATCTATGGCGGGCCGAAGAAAATTTTACCAAATGCAACCCTTCCCTGAATGGCTAGACCATGGCGAAGACATGTGGTTGGATTTGAAATGGAGAAGTCAGGGGCTTGAGTTGCAAATGGTGCCGGAAGCGGCTGTAACCTTTAGGCCTAGACGGTCTATGCGACAGTTCTACACGCAGTACTTCAATTACGCGCGGGGAGACGGTATGGCTGGTATGTGGGTACATAGACATGGATTGAGGTTCGTTTCATATGCAGGCCTATTGACGATTTTGTTGAAAGTGGCAGAGTTTTGGTTCATGTTGCCACTTTTGATGTGTCTCGGATTCTGGTATCAGCGATTGTCCTTTAAGCGCTGGATTAAGTCGAGCAGTCCGTTCCCCTTAAAGCTCCGGGTTTCTGGCATTCCACTGATTGTTGTAATTAGAGTTGTTGGGGATGTTGCAAAAATGGTCGGGTTCTTTAGCGGTTGTTTAGTCAGGATGCGACGTCAGATATAGTGGCACCTATGAGAGACCCGAATATCAAATTATCAGTAATTATTGTTTCTTTCAATGTTCGTGAATTATTGCGGAAATGCTTAGATTCTTTGAGTGCTTGTGGAGACCATATTTCGATGCAAGTTATTGTAGTTGATAATGGATCTGATGATGGTACGTGGCAGATGTTGTTAGATCGTCATGAGGTTTTGACGCTGCGAGGTTCTGTTGATCTCGGCTTTTCCGGTGCGAACAACTTAGCATTTCGGCATGCATCCGGCGCTTACACCCTTATATTAAACCCTGACACAGTGGTTTCAATATCGGCTGTATACCGACTGTTGAATAGGCTGGACGAGGATTCGCTGATCGGTATGATTGGGCCGAAGCTAGTAATGTCTGATGGCAGTATGGATGCTAGTAGTGCCAGAAACATACCTACCCCGTTATCAGCTTTACTTCATCTCACAGCCTTACCCAAGTGGATGCCCGGGTTCAATAAAGCTAAGAGTTACCAACTGGGCGACTACGATGACAGCCAACCTTCGGAAGTCGAGGCAATATCCGGAGCATTCATGATGATGCCCACACAGGTATTGCGGGATATGAAAGGATTTGACGAATCATTCTGGATGTACGGTGAAGATTTGGATCTTGCATGCAGGGTAAGGCAAGCTGGCTGGAAAGTGGTTTTCGACCCGTCTGTTGAAGTTGAACATGTGAAGAGAGCCTCTTCTGGCCAGCGTCGGATCAAGGCTAACTATGAATTTTACAGATCTATGGCTGTTTTTTATAGAAAACATTTGGCAGAGTCAAATCCCAACTTCATGAATGTCTGGGTTTACGTTGCTATAGTGGTTTTCGGTGTTTTGAAGGTATTTGTGCAGTGTGTAAAACGTATTCGGTTTTGGGAAAACTAATCGATGGTATTGTCGCTTCGGGTGACAGGTATATTTGATGAAATCTGTTCAGAGTTCGGTAAGGGATATAGTAACGATATTGGCCAATCTTGGTCTGCGTCGACTACAAGTTGAAACAATCTTAGGGATAGCTTTCCCATCGATGGACTTTTTACTGCTGTGGGGTTCGTCGTGGATAGCCTACAGTTTGTCATTCAGATCCGATGTCGGTGCTGAACGATTTGACCCCGGATGGACTCTTATTCTTCCTGTTACGGCGATATTTGCTATATCTTTTTTGATTGCAGGAATAGTGCTTCGCTTATACGTAGAACCCACACGGATTTCGGTGGTGGTTCGTGCGACTCGAGTAGGGGCTGGTGTGCTGAGCGCCTTGTTTCTGACGATCGGCATTCTTTATTTTATGTCGCCCTCCAGATTGGAGCCGTCTAGGTTGTTTCTAGCATTGCTAGGGATGGCATCATTTGTAATGGTATTGGGCGGGCGCACTTTATTGACTCGTATGATTAGATGGCTGGCGACTTATGGCATCGGTCTAGAAAGAGTTCTCATTCTTGGAGACGGTGGTGAAGCACGAGCTGTTCACGAATTGTTTTCAAAGCATCAAGCTCGGAGATATAAGTTGATGGGTTATGTTACGGGATCCGACGTTGCTCATGGGAAACCTAGTGGCATGCTAGGGCCGAAGTTAGGATCACTTGGGTCGCTTGCCAACATTATTGAACAGCATTCTGTAGACAAGGCTGTTTTAGCGATGCCGGGGCTCCATACTGAGCAAGTTCTTAATGTTGCTAATTTGTGTAGTGATAGTAGGGTTGCATTGTGGATTCTGCCTGACCATTTTCAATTGATGGTTTCGCGAGTTGATGAGGATGAATTAGCTGGACTTCCCTTGATGACGATTAGTGAAGTCAGGCTAAAGGGTGTTAGTAGGGTAGTGAAAAGATTGGTGGATATTATGATCTCTGCCATATTGCTAGTTTTGGCTTCAGGACTAATGTTGGTGGTGGCAATAGCAATAAGGGTAACCGATTCAGGGCCAGTGTTTTTTGCGCAACAACGTATGGGGCGTGATGGTCGCAAATTTATGATGCTCAAGTTTCGATCTATGCGGTTAGGTGCGGATCTGGAGAGGCGCGGATGGACTGTGGAAGACGACGACAGGACGACCAAGGTAGGCAGATTTATTCGGAGGTTTTCAATGGACGAGTTGCCCCAGCTCATAAACGTGCTTCGAGGGGAGATGAGTCTGGTGGGACCTCGTCCTGAACTGCCAGATTATGTGCGGGAATTTGCTCGACGTTATCCCAGATATATGCAGAGGCACCATGAGAAAGCCGGTATGACTGGCTGGGCTCAGGTCAATGGATTGAGAGGCGACGTCTCCATTTCAGAACGCACGTTGTATGACCTGTATTATGTTGAAAATTGGTCTGTTGGTCTCGATGTTCAGATATTGCTAAGAACTGTATTAGAAGTTTTACGAGGACGGGCCTACTGAACTATTTCTATATCCGTGTTGCCTCAGTGTCGGCTAAATCGCTTCAGCGATTGAAGATGGTTGCTGTGTCTATGGTTGTGGTGATGGTAGCTTTTTGTGCCTGTGACTCCTTACCCTTTGACCAAAATAGTTCGTCTGCTGATTCTATCGCAGCGGTGGTTAACCCTGGCGTCAACAGACAAGACAACAGGAATATATGGGTGCCTCCTGTATCACGTCCTTTGGGGAAGAGTATTTCAGATGGGGTGGTTATAGATATTTTGACAAAGAGTCGTGATGATTTTGGGGTATTGAAAAGCATAAGTGGTTTGGCCGTTGGCTCTGATGGGGCATTAATGGTGGCAAGTAGATCCGAAGGTAAGGTCATTAAGATATCGACGTTAGGTGAGATAACACATTTAGCTGGGATGGGAGGTCGTTTGGAGGATGGGGACGGAGCTGATGCATTGCAATCAAGTTTGTTGGATCCGTCTTGGATTGTTGTAGATGGTAGTGGAGCTATTTATGTGAGTACTTTAGGAAAGATCCGGCGAATTGATGTCTCTGGGGAGATTTCTACCGTTGCTGGAGGAGCTTCTAACGGGTTTGCAGGAGACGGTAAATCTAGCGAGCATGCCTTGTTCCGCGGCAATAGCGGTATGGCTATAGATGGCGACGGCAATCTTTTCGTAGCAGATCGGGGTAATGCCCGTGTTCGACGTGTTGGACATGATGGGATAGTAACTACCATTGCAGGAGATGGTCGCTTTAGTAGCGATGGAGACAATATTCAAGCTACGGAAGCATCTCTGAATTCTCCGGTGGACGTGGCGATAGGACCCGGTGGTGAGATTTATATATCAGAGTTTGATGGTCATAAGGTGCGAAAAATTGATGTAAACGGAGTAATCAGTACTTTTGCTGGTACTGGAGTTGCTGGTTGGTCGGGTGATGGCGAATCGGCGATCAATAGCAAGCTGAATTCCCCTCGATCTATCGAGGTGGACCGTGCCGGTCGCCTATATATATCCGATTGGGGGAATAGAGCGATTCGGGTAGTAGATTTGGATGGCACTATTCAGTTGGTGGCAGGTCATGGTGTAAATGCTACAACTCAGGAAGGCATAGGAGCTCTGAGGGCAAAATTAGACCCAGTTGTGGATTTTGCTTTGAGTGATGATGGCAGCATGTATTTTGCTCAGCAATTGACTGGGCAAATACATGTGCTTCGTGATGGGTCCGATGCTGAACGTTATGCTCAGTGCGAGGGTAAATTGACCCCAATTCCTACAGCATCATCTCTGACTAAAAAGATTGTAGTTGAGGTGGCAGGCAAGACTGAAGCTGGGTTTTACGGTGATAATGGACCTGTTCAAAAGGCTGGTTTTGTAAGTCCTGAATCATTGGCCATCGGATCTGACGGAGTCCTCTATGTAGCTGACACTGGAAATCACCGAATTCGGGCGATAGACAAAGAAGGTGTGATTCGTACTATAGCTGGGACCGGAGAGCCCGGGTTTTCCGGGGATGGCAGTGCAGCTTTAAGTTCACAGCTAGCAGCGCCTACTGCATTAGCGGTGGGCGCGTCTGACAACATAATCTTTTACGATTCGGCAAATTTACGTGTGAGAAGGATCGATGAGTGTGGGAACATCCATACTATAGCTGGCACCGGGCATCCAGGGGACACTGGGGATAAGGGCCCAGCCATAAAAGCAAAATTTCGTGACATAAGCGCCATAGTGTTGGATCCCAGCGGTGGGTTATATGTGGCTGATCCTGCATCCAACAAAGTTCGCTATATTGACTCCAATGGCATTATAGATTCTGTTGCTGGAACTGGTGTGTCGGAGAGCGGGCCAGATGGTGGTCAAGCTGTAGCAACGTCGCTTGATGGTCCATCTGGACTGGCTCTTGGAAAAGAAGGGGTTCTGTATATTGCAGAGACGAGAGCAGGAACAATTCGTTTCGTGTCTCCTGATGGCAACATAGGAACCTTGGTGCGTACAGTTTCTGAGATAGAAGACGTTGCCGATGATGCAACCTTGGTGTTAAACGGCCTTAGTGACCCGTTTTCGTTGGCTGTTGATGAGGACGACAACATATATATTGCTGAGTTGACCGGAAGTAGGGTGACTTCGATCGATGCTGATGGCTTGACTAGGCTCGTAGCGGGCAGTGATTATGGGGATTTGTCCACAGACGATTTATTTGTGGAGGTCAAACTATTAGCTCCACGAAGTCTCGCATTGGATTTGTCGGGCAGTGTTTTTGTTCTTGACTCTGGCGGGGGAATATGGAGTATTGGCAATGGCAATATTACTCCTTCGAATAAAAAGTGAGATGAAACCTTGACCCTTCAGAATCAGCCAATGATAATTCCATCTCTAGTTTCGGCCTATGCAACTGCTTCAACGGATATTCAATTGACCCAGTATCATTTCGGAGATTGTAAATAAATGACTAAAAATGTTGATCCTGAAAATTCGCCTTCTAAACAAGAAACAGATGATGACGATGGTTGTCAACAAAGCGAGAATACTGATCAACAGCAAAACGAGGAACAAAGCCGTACGGATCTACTGAATCGTCTCACTAGAGCGCAGGCTGACCTAGCTAATTTTAGACGTCGTTCTGCGCAAGAAACACAAGATGCTCGCCAATTTGCGAATCAGCTTTTTGCTGTGGAGCTTCTTGGAGCTCTGGATTCACTGGATCGTGCCTTAATATCAGTTCCCGAAAAGCTGAGATCGTTTTCATGGATAGATGGGATAATGCTGACGAGGATGCAGTTTGATCATCTCTTAAAGTCCCAAGGTGTTGAAAGGATTAATGCCGTAGGCCAGAAATTTGATCCAGCTGAGCATGATGCGGTGGAAGCTGAGCAAGGCGTCGGGGATTCAGGGACTGTGGTAGAAGAATTCCAATCTGGTTACAAGATGCACGGCAGAGTTATTCGGCCGGCTCTGGTGCGAGTTGGGGTGACCGTTAATGACCATGAAGATGATGGTGAAATCGTCGAAGAGTCAGACTAGTTTTGCGGGTAATTTAGGCAATGGCATCTAGCGAAGATCTATATGGCATTTTGGGAGTATCCCCGGAGGCTGACCCTGGAGCTATACGTAAGGCCTATCGTCGCTTGGCTCGTGAAAATCATCCTGATGTTAACAAGGAGCCCGGGGCGGAGGCCAGGTTTAAGCGCATACAGCAGGCTTATGATGTATTAAAGGACGAGAAGAAGCGTTCTTTATATGACAGGTACGGCCATGAAGGATTGCGGCAAGGGTTTGACCCTGGAATGACAGGGTTTGATGTAGGGGGAATAGGAGATATTTTTGACGCCTTCTTCGGCGGTTCTCCTGGGAGGCGAAGGGGTGATGAAGTTAGCGCGGGTAGAGACATGCAGATTTCGGTGTCCATCGGGTTTCTAGATGCGGTTCATGGGGTCCAAAGGGAGCTGGATGTGATTCGCCAGGAAATTTGTGAGACTTGTAATGGGTCTGGCAGCGGGCCTAATACGACCGTTGTGTCTTGTGGGGGCTGTCAGGGTTCTGGACAAATCCGACGTGCCCAAAGATCGATGTTCGGGCAATTCGTAAATGTTGTGACGTGTGAGCAGTGCGCTGGCACCGGTCAAGCTAAACAGAATCCCTGTTCTGATTGCGGTGGTGGAGGTAGGGGCAGAAGAGAGCGTAAGTTGGCCGTTACCATTCCGGCGGGTGTCGACCATAATACCGAGCTTCGGTTGATGGGAGAGGGTGAAGCCGGATGGCAAGGTGGTGCTTCTGGCGATTTATTCGTACTAATTGAAGTTGATGCACACCCGTCATTGAGGCGTGAAGGGATACATGTTTTTTCGATTGTTGAGATAGATTTATTCGATGCTGTCTTAGGTGGAGAAATCGAAACAACTACAGTAGATGGATCAGAGACAGTAACAATATCGTCTGGCACACAACCTAATAGCTTTATCAAATTAGCCAACAAAGGTGTCCCTCGGCTTCAAGGATCAGGTCGTGGAGATCATGTTTTGGAAGTGCATGTCAAGGTGCCATCGAAGTTGAATAAACGGGAGAAAGAGCTGTTTACTGAGCTGCGCAATTTAGCTGGAACTGATCGCAATGGCGTGAGTAAAGGCTTTGGTAAGGTTTTTGGTAAGTGAACCAGCGCTGGTTAGAAATCAGTGTCACGATTGGAATGGATGAGGCAGATGAGGTTAGTGCGTTAATGTCAAGGTGGGCAGTTGGTGGAGTGGCAATTCAGGATCTCTACGATCCCGAAGCATTAGATGATCCACAGCCCACAGGGCATTGCGTGGTGAGTGGCTATCTACCGGAGGACTGCAACTTTGAGAGTTATAGGGATAAGCTTTTGAATGCATTGTGGATGTTGGGGGCAACGGGTTCTGAGGAGCTGCGCCACCCGCGAGAAGCTTGGGTAGACGAAAGTGTGTGGTCCGAGGAATGGAAGAAATATTATAAAAAGACTTCTATTGGTCCGATAGACATAGTCCCTGCATGGCATGAATTTAACGACTCTAATACTAATGGGATTAAGGTGTTGATCGATCCTGGCAAGGCATTCGGTACTGGGTTGCATGTTAGTACGAGACAGGCGATTCACAATTTACTGGAAGTGGGCGTTAAGGATTGTACAGTGATGGATGTAGGAACTGGGTCTGGGATACTTGCAATTACGGCATGCAAACTGGGTGCCCAGCGGGTGCTGGCTATAGATAATGACTATTTGGCAGTGGAAGCAGCACTTGCAAATATCCTCCTAAATGAGTGTGTGAATGGTGTTGAGGTTGAGTGTGGAGCTATCGATAGTGAAGCGCGATTCGGTTCTACTGAGAAGCAGTACGATGTCCTGGTGGCAAACATTGTAGCTAGCGTGCACGTGGAGTTGGCTTCGTCATATCTCAGTTATTTGGCTCCTTCTGGGGTTTTGATATTGGGAGGAATCGTTGATGAACGCGAAAAATTAGTTTTAGATGCGTTTAGCGGTGTGTCAATGGATCTGATTAGTCGGCACGAAAAGGATAGATGGGTTTCACTAATGTGGAGACGAATAGGGAGATAATGTCGAGAATTCGCGGTGGTAAAAGGTTTTTTGTCAGTGAATTCATTGCTGTTGAAGGGGTCGTGACGTTAGATTCAGAGTTGTCTCACAGGATCCGCCATGTAATGCGATTACGTGACGGGGATCTTGTTGAATTGACTGATGGGCTTGGTGTTGCATGCTGTGGGCGAGTAGATCTGTCGGGAGATATAGTCACATGTTTGTTGGAGACTAGGACTACTCTTCCGAACGAAAATGCTAAATTAGCAGTTGCGGTGCCTCTGCTGAAATCTGGAAACACAGAGATGATTATTCAAAAGATGGTTGAGTTGGGGGTGGGTTCTATATTTGTATTTTGCGCTGCCAGATCTGTGCCGAAGATATCACCACGGACATTTCATCGGCTGCAAAAGGTAGCAATTGAAGCTATGGAACAGAGTGGACGTGTTTTTTTGCCTCAATTGAAGCTATGTGAGTCTCTGCAGCACGTGCTTGCGGATCTGCCGGCAGTTACGATGTTTGGTGATTTTGATGGCCAAGATGTTGCAGGTGTTTTGGATGGGGCCCATTTTGTACATGGCATGGGTATCGTAGTTGGGCCCGAAGGTGGGTTAACTTCATCTGAAATCGATTTATTGCAGGGGGTGGGGGCAATTCCCGTGTCTTTGGGGCAATATACACTGAGGTCTGAGACTGCTGCTATTGTGATGGCTACTTTGAGTAAGTTACATCGTGCTCATTAAAGATTCCATATAATGATCGTGACTATGAATGGGTAGAGCTACCCCCACTGTATCAATAAAGACTTTGGGGTGCCGTGCAAATCAGGCCGATTCAGACCAGCTAATAGAGGCTTTCTCTAAAGCGGGATTTGGCCTTAGTGAATTCGATTTGCCGACTGATGTGTTCGTTGTTAACACCTGTACAGTGACTCATGTCGCGGACAGGAAATCTCGTCAGTTTATTAACAAAGTACTACGGAAATATCCTGAAGCAATCGTCATTATAGCCGGGTGTTATGCGTCTGTTAGCACAGATCTGCTTAAGAATTTGTATCCATCAGCAGTAGTAATGAATGAGTCAATTCCCAGCAAAATTGTCGGTGAAGCAACTAGAAGGTTGCCCCCTGGGTTGCGTAGTGAGTTGGCTAACCGTGAATACACGGACGTGTTGTTTGGTGGTACGGTCAGTAGAGCGCGTCCTTATGTAAAATTACAGGATGGATGCAGCAATGTCTGCTCCTTTTGTATTGTGCCTAGGGCTAGGGGCAAATCTGTGAGTCGGTCGCAGGGCGAGGTGCTTGTAGAAGCCTCTCGGCTATTTGAAGCCGGATTTGAGGAATTGGTTTTATCAGGAATAAGTATGGGTAGCTATTTATGTCCTGAAACTGGTGTGCGGCTCGGTGGTTTAGTACAAAAAATTCTAGATTTGTCTTGGGCTGGAAGAGTTAGGCTAAGTTCTATCGAGCCGATGGATTTTGATCCTGAGTTATTTGACGTGTTCAAGTCTGGTCGTATCTGCCCTCATTTCCACGTACCGCTTCAATCTGGGCACGATGAGGTGTTGCGGCGTATGCGCAGGCCTTATACGACTAGCGATTATCGTGGCATTTTGGACGAATTGCGAGCAATAGATGAAAACGTTGCCATTTCTACAGATGTGATGGTTGGTTACTGTAATGAGACGCAGGAAGAGTTTGAAGCCACGCGGGAATTTATTCGCGAAATCGAATTTGCCTATATACATGCCTTTCCTTATTCGAAGAGATCAGGGACTTTGGCTGGATTGCAGCATGATTCCGTGCCGTCCATCGTGAAACGCGAGAGAATTTCTGCGGTGACAAAATTGAGTACAGAGTTATCTGCAAAATACCGAATGCGATTTGTGGGTAGCAGGCGTCAGGTCTTGTGGGAAAATAGCTCCGGTGACAAGTGCTTTGGTGTCACAGACAATTTCATCAGGGTTGAAGGGGTTTTGGCTAACCACAAACTTGGTAAACTTGACGATGTGCAATTGATGCTCGGGTCAGACCCTGAGGGGGCGATGCATGGGATCCGAGCTTTTGTAGAATAAGAAACTATGCGGGTGATCAATGGAATGTGTCTTTTGTGAGATTGTGGCTGAGAATGTTGAGGCAGACAAGATTTATGAGTCGGACGACGTTTTAGTTATACAGGACGTTAATCCAGTGGCCCCTGTTCATTTGTTGGTGTTTCCTCGTGGTCACGTGGCAAAGTTGAGTGCCATGGATGAAGATAACGCTGGCTTACTGTCCCGTGTGATGCTCGTTGCAAAGAGAGTTGCGGTAGAACTAGGGCTTGATGAGTCAGGATATCGAGTGGTTATCAATGAGGGAGCTATGGGAGGGCAGACTGTACAGCACTTCCATGCTCATGTATTAGGGGGCAGGCACATGCATTGGCCCCCGGGATAATGTAAGGCGACTTTTGCGACGAGCTCATTCTGATGTATTTGTTGGTTGCGCTACAAGGCTGAACGTTGTTAATATCCCCTATCGGCTTGTCGGTGTTTCGTTTGGAAGATCGTGGCGAGCTGACACAGGAATAAAAACGACAGGGAATTACCTCTTTAGTTAGCCGGCTTGGGTCGGTGTGACAGGGGTATCTCTGTCTTTCGGTGTCTCTAGACACCCGAGGCTGAAGCGAAGCTGACTCCAATCTACGGGGAAGAGGTCCGACTGACCGTCTTCGTTCCATGCCCAATACAGGCCAGTTGCTTCGGGCTTCGCACGGTAAGTGCAGTCCGGTGCGGGTTGGCCTGTCTTAATTTTGTTGAAGAGGCTTCGTATAAGTCAGGTTTTACCGAGGAGTTCCCTGCCGCATGATATCTAACGGCTCAATTAATAAGCGCAAATTCGGCCATATCGACCAAATAATGGAACTACCAAATTTGATAGATGTGCAAAGAAAGTCGTTCAAATGGTTCTACGAAGTTGGTATCAGGGAGTTATTTGCCGAAATCACTCCCATTCAAGATTTCACAGGCAAGAACCTTGAGCTCCATTTTGAGGTTCCTGAAGTGCCGTTTGATGAACCCAAGTACAGCGAGGCCGAGTGCCGGGATCAAGACAGAACCTATCAAGCACCTCTACGGGTAGTGGCGCGTCTGAATAACAAGCAAACTGGGGAAATAAAGGAAATGTCTGTGTTCCTGGGGGATTTCCCACTGATGACGGACCAGGGGACATTTATCTATAACGGTGCTGAGCGTGTTGTGGTTAGTCAGTTGGTTCGGTCGCCTGGCGCGTATTTTACAGCGGATATCGACCCTGCTTCTGGTCGGAGGCTTTTTGCTGCTAAATTGATTCCAAATAGAGGGGCTTGGCTGGAATTTGACACCTCTGTAAAAAACATAATTAGTGTCAAGGTGGATCGAAAGCGAAAGATACCTGTCACAACGTTCCTCAGGGCCTTGGGCTATGGTACAGATGAAGAATTATTGGACATCTTTTCGGATGTTGATACTGACCCTGAGCATAGGTATATAGAGACGACTATTGGCATCGAGGGTACGAGGCATGATCCAGCGCACGATGAGGAAGATGGTTTAATTGAGGTGTACCACAGGCTCCGGCCTGGTGACCCGGCTACAAAGGAGAATGCCAAATCGCTCTTGGGGCAGCTGTTTTTCAACTTTAGGCGGTACGATCTGGGACGTGTCGGACGGTACAAGCTAAACAAGAGGCTGAAGCTTCAGGATGCCACTGAAGAAAGAACCCTGCGCCGTGAAGATTTGCTGGAGGTTGTACGTGAGATTGTACGTCTGAATGCTGTGCAGGGGCGTCCTGATGAAATTGACCATTTAGGCAACCGTAGGGTGAGGTCTGTCGGTGAGCTTTTGCAGAACCAGTTTCGGACCGGGCTTCTCCGAATGGAACGAGTCATAAAGGAACGGATGACCATTCAGGACACTGCCGATGCAACTCCTGCAGTATTAATAAATACCAGGCCAGTAATGGCATCTGTCAAGGAGTTTTTTGGAGGGAGTCAGCTGTCCCAGTTTATGGATCAGACCAATCCATTGTCTGAGTTGGCTCACAAGAGACGGTTGAGTGCGATGGGGCCAGGTGGGCTCAGCAGAGAACGTGCGGGTTTTGATGTGCGTGATGTTCACTTTAGTCACTATGGGAGGATCTGCCCCATTGAGACTCCAGAGGGTCCCAACATTGGTCTTATAAGTTCATTGGCTGCTTACGCCCGACTTAATGAGTATGGCTTTATTCAGACCCCGTACCAAATGGTTAATCATACGATTTCTCTTCGTGACGAAGATGATTTAGTGGGGCGCACATTGGCCCAGCCTGTACTGGACGGTCGCAAGCATCTGGTAAAGGCAGGAGAGGTGCTTACGAAGGAGGCGATAGGCAAGATAAAGAAACTGGCAGACGGAAATCCGCAAGAGATTCAAGTGGTTCCATTTGTTACTGATGAGATCGTATACTTGACAGCTGATGAGGAAGAGGAACACATCATTGCCGAAGGTAGTACGGAGGTGGACGATCTAGGCCAGATAATTCCTGAGCGTGTTGCAGTAAGAACGGGCCCAGACTTTCACGAGACTGGTCGCGATGAAATATCTCTGCGGGACGTTTCCCCCCAGCAAATAGTCAGTATCCCGACAGCGATGATTCCTTTTTTGGATCATGACGATGCTAACAGGGCTCTCATGGGATCTAATATGCAACGGCAGGCGGTTCCATTATTGCAACCGGAAGCCCCCAGGGTTTCCACAGGCATTGAAGTGCGTGCAGCGTCCGATTCGGGGCATGTATTGCGCTATACAGGGTTGAAAGAGGGTAAGGTTATTCGAGCTATGGGTGACGAGATCGTCATCAAGGAGCAGGGTGGTGATGAGCACGTATACAAATTGCGCAAATTTGTTAGATCAAATCAGGGTACATGCATAAATCAGCGTGCAGTTGTGTTTGATGGTGACAAAGTGGCTCCTGGAGCACTTCTTGCGGATAGTTCATCTACAGATGACGGACAACTTGCTTTAGGTCGGAACATTACTTGTGCCTTCATGTTTTGGGAGGGTTACAACTATGAAGATGCGATAGTTATAAGTGATCGGCTAGTTCGAGATGACGCTTATACGTCGATACATATAGAGAAGTTTGAGGTAGAGGCGCGCGACACCAAATTAGGTCCGGAGGAGATTACTCGGGATATTCCTAATGTGAGCGAGGAAGCTCTGCGGAATTTGGATGAAAATGGCATAGTGTTTGTGGGGGCCGAAGTAAATCCTGATGACATAATTGTTGGGAAAATAACTCCAAAAGGAGAAACTGAACTGACAGGAGAAGATCGCCTGCTTAGGGCTATCTTTGGACGGGATGCCAGGGAAGTTAAAGATACCTCGCGGCATGTTCCGGCGGGAGATGCTGGAACAGTTATCGATGTTCGGCAATTCAGCCGAGAAGATGGAACCGATCTGCCAGCTGGAGTGAACCACGTGGTGAGGGTTAGTATCGCGTCTAAGAGGAAGATATCTGAGGGTGACAAGATGGCTGGGCGGCATGGCAACAAAGGGGTGATATCTCTGGTGTTGCCAGAGGAAGATATGCCATTCCTTGAGGATGGAACACCGGTGGATATAGTTTTGAACCCGTTGGGTGCTGCCTCTCGAATGAATGTGGGGCAGCTTTTGGAATTGCATCTTGGCTGGGCCGCTGAGAAGCTCGATGTTCAGGCTGTAACTCCAGTTTTCGACGGGGCGACTGAGGCGGAAATAGAAGGCATGCTTAGAGAGGCAGGACAAAGTGTCGATGGTAAATCGACTCTTTTCGATGGTAGGACAGGAGAAGCTTTCGACCGTCCAGTCGTCGTTGGAAAGATGTACATGTTGAAGTTGGCCCACCTGGTTGAAGACAAGATCCATGGTCGTTCGACGGGGCCGTACTCCTTGATTACGCAGCAACCACTTGGAGGAAAGGCTCAGATGGGTGGACAGCGATTTGGTGAAATGGAAGTTTGGGCGCTCCAAGCCTATGGTGCAGCTCATGTTTTGCAAGAAATGCTAACAGTAAAATCGGACGATGTTTTGGGTCGTGTGAAAACATATGAAGCAATAGTCAAAGGCGAAACTATTCTGGAGCCAGGTGTTCCGGAATCGTTTCGGGTTTTGGTTAAGGAGCTTCAGAGCCTTGGTTTGGCAGTGGATGTACTGAACAAGTCTGAGGAGCGAATTTCGATTGCCACGGACTCAGCCCAGGACTATCTCCCAGATCTTGATGGAATCAATATCGAAGGTCGTGAGTACAAGCTCTAATATTTCAGAGGAAACCAATCATGCTTGAAGTAAATGAATTTGAATCGATTCGAATAGGGCTTGCTTCGCCTGAGCAAGTTCGTTCTTGGTCATTTGGCGAGGTTTCAAAGCCAGAGACGATCAATTACCGTACGCTAAAGCCTGAACGAGATGGTCTGTTCTGTGAGCGTATATTTGGTCCGACTAAAGATTGGGAATGTGCTTGTGGAAAGTACAAGCGTATCACGTACAAAGGGATTATTTGTGACAAGTGTGGAGTCGAAGTAACTAGGTCGCGTGTACGGAGAGAGAGGATGGGGCACGTAGAACTCGCAACCCCAGTCAGCCATATCTGGTTTGTGAAGGGTACTCCTAGTCGACTAGGTCAACTTTTAGACATATCGCCACGAAATCTAGAGAAAATTATCTATTTTGCGTCTTTTATTGTTACGGAATTGGATGAGGAGGCTCGAAAAAAAGGGATCGCGAATCTTCAGGTAGATACCGACGAACGCATTGAAGATACCAAGATCGAATTCCAGCATATGTTGGATGGCCTTGATGATGATTTAAAACGTGAGATCGAGGAGATTCAGGCAAAGCTGAGTTCACAGCATACGCAATTGGAGTCTGAGTCACTGACTAAAAAGGAAAAGCTCGATACCGAAGCTAATACTGTGAGAAGGGTGTTGAGTGAAAATAAAAACCAGAAAGCTAGTGATGATATAAGGCTTAGTTGGATAGAAGAGCCTCTTATAGCTCAGGGTGAGAAAATAGGAATCAGTCATGTGCGGAAAGTTACTCCTGCATTAAGGGATGCTCACGACGATGCGGATCAACAACTTTCTGAGGACAAAGCTGAAGCCAAAGGTCGCATTGAGGCGGAAATTGAGGATGCGCGTGCGCGAGTCGTCGATCAACGCGATCGTGCAGATGAAACTTTAGAGGAGCGAATACAAGAGGTTAGAGACTTTTTTCAGCAGCGCAATGATCATCTTGACTCCATAACAAATCGCCAGCTGGTATCTGAGATCAGGTTCAATGAAATGCGCGAGACGGTAGGTGATGTTTTTGAGGCGGCCAGTGGGGCAGAGGCTGTTTTGAAGCTGATTGATCAAACTGATTTGGATTCTTTGGCCGAGGAGTTACGCTCTGATCTATCTTCCAATTCTATTCAACGGCGTAGAAAAGCGGTCAAAAGGCTTAGGGTTGTAGAGGCTTTTCGCCGGTCGGGTAACAGGCCTGATTGGATGGTCACCACTGTGTTGCCTGTGTTGCCTCCGGATTTGCGTCCTATGGTGCAACTTGATGGAGGGCGATTTGCAACCAGTGACTTGAACGATCTTTACCGCCGGGTCATCAACAGAAATAACAGATTGAAACGTTTGATCGAGCTTGGTGCTCCTGAGATTATTGTTCGAAATGAAAAAAGAATGCTCCAGGAGTCTGTTGACGCACTAGTTGACAATGGCAGACGTGGTCGCCCGGTGACTGGTTCTAATGGTCACGCATACAAATCGCTCAGTGATTTGTTGAGGGGCAAGCAAGGGAGATTCCGGCAGAATTTGTTGGGTAAGAGAGTTGATTATTCTGGCAGGTCAGTAATTGTTGTTGGCCCTGGATTGAAATTGGACGAGTGTGGGTTACCTACTAGGATGGCTTTGGAGCTATTCAAGCCTTTTGTAATGAGGCGACTCGTTGATTACGGACATGCAAGTAATATAAAGAGCGCCAAGCGTGTGGTAGAGAGGGCTGATCCAGAGGTGTGGGATATTCTCGACGAGGTCACTAGAGATCATCCTATTCTGCTCAACAGAGCCCCCACGTTACATAGATTGGGCATACAAGCCTTCAATATCCGATTAGTCCAAGGCAGTGCTATTCAAATTCATCCGCTTGTATGTTTTGCCTACAATGCAGATTTTGATGGTGACCAGATGGCAGTACATGTACCACTTTCGCTCGCTGCACAGGAAGAGGCACGACGATTGATGATGAGCTCTCGGAATCTGCTGTCCCCCGCTGATGGTTCTCCGGTAATACAGCCTACCAAGGATATGATTTTGGGATGCTATTACCTAACCGCTGATCCTGAGGATATTAGAGATCGTCCACGCGTGTTTAATAGTATTGGGGAAGTCAGGCATGCGTTTGATTCAAGCAGCATTCAGCTTCATGAAAAAATATTGGTGCGTGTGGTCAGTGGTGAGATGCGTGTCAGTGATGAACAGCCCGAAGGCTCGTTGGTGGAAACCAGTGCCGGCAGGGTGTTTTTCAGTGAAATAGTGCCACCTGATATAAGGCCTATTTCAGTGCAAATGGATAAAGGCGGTCTTCGGGACCTCATAGCGCGTGTCTATCATGAGTTTGACGATGAGACCTGTGCGCAAGTAGCGGACGACGTGATGTCGATGGGGTTCCATTGGGCAACTCGTTCCGGTGTAACAATGGCTGTTGGTGACCTTTCAGTTCCCGGGATTAAAGCTAGTATTTTGGAGGAAACTGAGGGTCGAGTGGGCAAGATCGCCCAGGATCATGAAGAAGGCAAGATTACAGAGGAACAACGATATCGTGGGCACGTATCAGAATGGGCCAAGGCCATGCAAACAGTTAGCGAAGCTGTGGAAGACGGGCTTGACCGCAAGGGCTCCGTATATCTAATGGGCGCATCAGGCGCCGCTAAGGGAAATTTTGATCAAATACGACAAATCGCTGGCATGCGAGGGTTGATGTCTGATCCTAATGGTCGAGTAATAGAGATGCCTGTAAGGGCTAATTTTAGGGAAGGCTTGTCAGTATTCGAATATTTCATTTCGACTCATGGGGCTCGCAAAGGGTTGGCTGATACTGCATTGAGAACTGCCGACTCTGGATACCTGACTCGACGTCTTGTTGATGTCTGCCAGGATACGATGATTAAAGGTGAAGATTGTGGCTCGACGGAGGGAGTGATGATCTCTTCAGACGATGAGGAGATATATGGTGAGTCTGTCGGGCAGCGTGCCTTTGGCAGGTACCTATCCAAGGATGTGATCGCGTCACAAACAGGCGAAATATTACTTAAGGCCGGCGAAGCGGTTGATGCGGAAGCTTGGGCGAAAATCGATGGTGGTGCTGTTTCCGAATTGGAAGTCCGCTCTGTCATGAAGTGCCAGAGTCGTCGTGGGGTTTGCCAGAAGTGTTACGGGTACGATTTATCTCGGAATAGACCGGTTGCGTATGGGACGGCGGTAGGAATTATTGCGGCTCAATCAATTGGGGAGCCGGCTACCCAGCTAACTATGCGTACCTTTCACACAGGTGGCACCTACAGAGAAGAAGACATTACAAGAGGGCTTCCGAGGGTGGAAGAACTGTTTGAAGGAAGGGTGCCCAAAGGCCAGGCGATTGTTGCCGGGCTAGATGGGGACCTGGAAATAATCCGTGAAGAAGAGTCGGCTCGTATTGAGGTAACGGCGGAAGATACTATTCAAGAGATAGTCCCCTTGCCTGAGGGTTTTGAGCCGGCAGTGAAAAATGGTCAAAAAGTAAAGGTGCGGACGGTCATTGCTAAAGATGGCGACGGGGCGGAGTTAAGGGCTCCCATTGAAGGCAAAATTCGGATAGCAAAAACGCGGATTACCGTATTACAAGAAGAACCGAAGGTTGAAACTTATCCTCTATCACATACTGCTGTGTTACTAGTAAAGTCGGGTACCAAGGTGCAAGCTGGAGCCCAGCTTACTGAAGGCTCTTTAAACCCTCACGATGTCCTTAGGATCCGAGGTGAAGCAGCGTTGCAGCGCTATATGCTAAACGAGATCCAGGGGGTTTATCGTGTGGTTGGAGTTCCTGTCAATGACAAGCATGTTGAGGTTGTCATTCGTCAGATGCTTCGAAAGGTCCGGATAGATGATGGGGGGGATACAGAATTTTTGCCTGGAGAACTGGTGGACCGTATGGCATTCAAGGACGCTAATGAAGTAATTGTCGAGGCATCTGGTACAGGGGCGCAAGGGGTTTTAGCCCTACTAGGGGTTACAAAAGCTTCTCTAAACACAGATAGTTTTCTAGCGGCTGCCTCATTCCAGGATACAACCCGGGTGTTGACAGAGGCTAGCCTGAACGGTGCAAAAGACGCGCTGAGAGGTCTCAAGGAGAACGTCATTATCGGAAAGTTGATACCGGCAGGGACAGGATTTTTTGAGCGGAGACTTGCGGATGGCGATTTGGTAGAACCCGATTCGGATAGTCCAGAAGCGTTAGTGGCGGGGATGGCTTCCACAGCTCGAGCCGAGCTGGAGGAAAGAGTCCGGCTTGCCTCTTTGGAGAATGGTAGTAGCGATGGGGCCAAGGAAGGGTCTCCTACGAACGAAGACATATCTGCTAGAGCGAAGAAATCGTCAACTTCGGCAAAGGATAAAGACAAAGGTAAAGGTGCGACTCCAGAGACTACGTGATGTGGGAACTTTCTGGGAAAATTCACCGGCCGAAGCAAAGATGATCGTTGACCACTGGCAGTACCAGTGATACGATTCTTGCTCTGGCGCTGCGAGCGCCTAACTACTGTTTTGTACCTAACTTATTTTGCCGGGGTGTCCCTTGCCGACGATTAGTCAACTGGTTCGAAAAGGCCGACGTAAGCCGCGTCGCAAAGTGACGGCGCCTGCCTTGCATTGGTCATACAATGGCAATAAGCGCAGGATGTTGCGTACCTCTGGAGCTCCTCAAAAGAGAGGGGTTTGCGTTCAGGTTAGAACAGTCCCGCCAAAGAAGCCTAATTCAGCGTTGAGGAAAGTCGCCAGAGTACGCCTTTCCAGTGGTATGGAAGTGCTGGCTTATATTCCCGGAGAGGGACATACACTCCAAGAACATTCCGTGGTTTTGGTTCGCGGGGGCAGGGTGCGTGACTTGCCGGGGGTCAGATATCACATCGTACGAGGTGCGTATGATGCTACAGGGGTGGATGATCGGAAGCAGGGGCGGTCTAAGTACGGAACGAAGAGGGGTGCGTAATGGGTTGTAGGGTTGTTAGCGGATTTGGAGAGGGATTGCTTTATGCCTCGTCGTAGCCGTCCACCTCGTCGTCCTGTTGGACCGGATCCTAGGTTCAACAACCGTAGTGTTTCGCGGTTTATAAATGTCTTGATGCAGGATGGGCGTAAATCTCTCGCACAGAAGTTGTTATATGAGGCTTTAGATATTGTGCAAGATCGTACGCAACAGCCGCCGGTAGATGTATTCGAGTCTGCGATTCGGAATGCCACTCCTCAATTGGAAGTTAGATCTCGGCGTGTAGGGGGGGCCACTTATCAGGTTCCTGTTGAAATCCGTGGGGACAGGCGTTATTCACTGGCTGTCAGATGGCTAGTTCGGGGTGCTCGTGAAAGAAGTGGTAACAAAATGGTTGACCGGCTTGCTGCTGAACTTATAGATGCTTCCAACAATGAAGGGGCGGCTGTACGTCGCAAAGAAGATGGTCACCGCATGGCAGAGGCGAACAAGGCTTTTGCCCACTATCGGTGGTAGGTATTTAACTAGTAGCTAGGAATTTCATTCAACATTTCTTATATGGACCTCAGTCGTACGCGCAATATAGGCATCATCGCGCACATAGATGCCGGTAAAACTACAGTAACGGAACGGATACTATTTTATTCCGGTCGTATACACAGGACTGGTGAAGTCCATGAAGGCGCCGCTACGATGGATTGGATGGAGCAGGAGAGGGAAAGGGGTATTACGATCACCGCTGCGGCTACCACGTGTGAGTGGCGTGGTAGCAGGATCAATATTATCGATACGCCCGGTCATATCGATTTCACGGCAGAGGTAGAAAGATCACTGAGGGTGCTGGACGGAGGAGTTGTCGTGTTTGATGCTGTTGCTGGGGTGCAACCTCAATCGGAGACTGTTTGGCGTCAAGCTGACAGGTACTCGGTGCCGCGTATTGCTTTAATAAACAAGATGGACCGGAGGGGTGCGAGTCTGGAGCGAGCTGTTGATACGATAAAGGATAGGTTGGGCGCCAATCCACTGGTTTGCCATATGCCAAATGGTGAAGAGGACAAATTTACAGCAGTTGTCGATTTGGTGACTATGGAACAGCGTAACTTTACTGATGATGGTGTTAACCCTGTGGAAGTGGGGCAAATAGATGATGATTTGCTGGGCGCTGCGACAGATGCGCGTGAAGTATTAATCGAAGCCGTAGCTGATGCCGATCACGATATTGCAGAGGCATACCTGGAAGGTGAGGAAATTAGTGCGGATGCGCTTCGTGCAGCGATTCGAAGGATAACTCTTGCGAACGACGGTGTGCCTGTATTTGCTGGTGCAGCTTTGAGGAACAAGGGGGTAGAGGCGATTATAGATGCTGTCGTAGACTATCTGCCCTCTCCGCTGGAAGTGCCCCCTATAGTAGGTACTGATCCAGATTCAGGCGATGAGATTGAGGCGCCTGCTGATGCTGAGGCTCCGCTTTCTGCATTGGCATTTAAGATAGCCAACGATCCGTTTAGTGGTCGACTTACATATGTTCGTGTTTATTCTGGGAAGCTTGAGCCAGGTTCATATGCGTTTAACTCCAATAGGAACAAAAGAGAGCGAATCGGCCGAATGGTCCGGATGCATGCCGATAAGCGTGAGCCGGTGGAGGAAGGTGTATATGCTGGGGAAATAGTTGCGATAATCGGCCTTAAAGACACATATACCGGTGACACGCTCTGTGATGTAAAACGACATGTTGTTCTTGAATCAATAGATTTTCCTGAGCCGGTTGTTAAGGTTGCGGTCGAGCCGCGTAGTCAGGCAGATCAGGAGAAGATGACTGAAGCCTTACTAAGGCTTGGGGACGAAGATCCGACATTTCAGCTTTCCACTAATGAAGAGACTGGTCAAACTACGATAGCGGGTATGGGCGAGCTGCACCTCCAGGTCATCATTGATCGGCTGAAGCGCGAATTTAGTGTCCAGGCAAATGTGGGAGCTCCAATGGTTGCATACAGAGGCACTATTAGAAAGTCGGTAACTGCAGAGGGTAAATTTGTCCGGCAATCGGGAGGACGAGGACAGTATGGGCATGTGGTGCTAGAGGTTGAACCTTCTGAAGATGGTATTGAAAATAGTTTTGAAAGTAAGGTCGTTGGAGGGTCAATTCCGTTAGAATTCATTCCCGCAGTGAGAGTTGGCGTGAGAAATGCTGTTACTGAAGGGCCTCACGGGTATCCGATGGAAGGTGTTGCTGTGAGATTGATTGATGGGTCTTTTCATGCCGTTGACTCCTCGGAAATTGCTTTTCAACTGGCAGGATCAATGGCTATGAAAGAAGCCTTTGGGAAAGCCAAATCGGTGGTATTGGAACCAATAATGGACTTAGAAGTTCGCTCTCCGGAGCAATATATGGGTGATATCGTAGGCAATTTGTCTGCAAAAAAAGCAAGTATTACATCTACGTCTGTGAGTGACGGAGATGTGGTTGTTGAAGCATCGGTACCTCTTGCTTCAATGTTTGGCTATGCAAGTGAGTTGCGTGGGCAAACACAAGGGCGAGGTACATTTACAATGGAGTTTGCGAAATATGAAGAGGTAGTCGGTGGATTACCTGCATCTGTAGGAGCAGCGTCAAGTTGATAACCGAAATAATTAATTTAGTGATAGTGTATGGATCTAAGGAATCAGACCTGAACGGCCACAATAGTAACGGCCACGGGATAAAGGCCGGAGGAATCAATGGCTAGAGAAAAGTTTGATAGAACGAAGCCCCATTTGAATGTGGGTACCATCGGACATGTTGACCACGGTAAAACTAGTCTAACAGCGGCTATAACCAAGGTTTTGAGCCTAAAAAACATGGCGGATTATCGTGTGTTCGAGTCAATCGACAATGCGCCCGAAGAAAAAGCTCGAGGGATTACTATAGCAATCCAGCATGTGGAATATGAGACTGATGAAAGGCATTATGCTCATGTCGACTGCCCCGGGCATGCCGACTACATCAAGAACATGATTACAGGGGCTGCTCAGATGGATGGGGCTATCCTTGTGGTGTCTGCACCAGATGGACCTATGCCGCAGACACGAGAACATGTTTTGCTTGCTAGGCAGGTTGAAGTCCCGTCGATGGTTGTCTTCTTGAATAAAGTGGATATGGTAGATGACGAAGAGCTTATCGAGTTGGTTGAGCTTGAAGTGCGTGAGCTACTTAACGAGCGAGAGTTCAATGGAGATGATGTGACTGTGGTCCAAGGTAGTGCTCTAGGAGTCTTGGAGTCTGACAGTACGGATCCGGACGCACCTGAGTATAAATGCATAGTCGATCTGATGGCGGCTGTAGACGAGCACATACCAGCGCCACCACGTCCGATCGATCAGGATTTCCTGATGCCAATTGAAGACGTGTTTGGGATTAAGGGCCGTGGTACTGTGGTGACGGGTCGTGTCGAACGGGGCGAAGTAAAGGCCGGGGAAGCGATAGATATCGTTGGTATGGGAGATAAGGGGCATGAAGGGATAGTTGTCACCGGAGTTGAAATGTTTCGAAAGATTCTTGACTCAGGCCAAGCCGGAGATAATGTCGGGTGTTTATTGCGCGGTATCGAGCGTGAAGATGTGGAACGCGGACAAGTCCTAGCAAAACCTGGTTCTATAACGCCTCATGTAGACTTTAAGGCTGAGGTATATGTTTTGAATAGAGATGAAGGTGGCCGACATACCCCGTTTTTCAATGGCTATCGGCCGCAGTTCTATATCAGAACGACAGATGTTACCGGGGAAATTAAGCTTCCAGGTGATGTGGAAATGGTGGTTCCAGGTGACAACGTGGAGATGGAGGTTAACCTCATTACTCCTGTTGCGTTGGAACGTGGAGTGCGATTTGCCATCCGAGAAGGTGGGGTTACTGTGGGAGCAGGTTCAGTGACAGAAATCATTAAGTAAGTAGAGGTAATACACTGGCAGAAAAGAGTTCAAAACAGCGCCGACAACGGCGCCAAAGGATACGAATTCGGCTGAAAGCCTACGATCATCGTGTGCTGGATCAGTCAGCTTTGCGCATAATCGAAAATGCGCAACGTACTGGTGCTGAAACAAAAGGGCCGATTCCTCTTCCCACTCGAATTAATCGATGGACAGTCATGAGATCTCCGTTCATTGATAAAGATTCGCGTGAGCAATTTGAAATGAGGACCCACAGACGCTTGATAGATGTATTCGATCCTAAAGCTGAAACTATGGACGCTTTATTAACCCTCGATCTACCATCCGGTGTAGATATCGAACTTAAATCTTGAGGTTGTTTTAATGCCATTAGGATTGATTGGTCGAAAAGTAGGAATGACCCACGTATATGACGATGGTGGGCGCTTTTTGCCAGTGACAGTGGTTAGGGCAGGACCCTGTTATGTCACCCAATTGAAGGATATAGGCCGAGATGGCTATCAGGCCGTGCAAATAGGGTTTGAGGAGACAAGGGAGGCGTTGATTTCTGGTGCTGAACAAGGACACTTAGGTTCTTTGCCGCCACTGCGTCATTTGCGTGAATATAAGGCAGAAGATTCTAAGTTGAGTGTAGGCGATGAGATCACCGTTGGTAACTTTGAAGTAGGCCAAAGGTTAACCGTTAGTGGAACTTCTAAAGGCAAAGGCTTTGCTGGTGTAATGAAGAGGCACGGATTCCGTGGCGGGCCTAGAACGCATGGGCAATCCGATAGGGAACGTGCCCCGGGCTCGATCGGTGCCGGTAATACCCCGGGTCGCGTTTTCAAAGGGACACGAATGGCCGGCCGTCTTGGAGGAGGGCGGGTCACTCGGAAAAAAGTTGAAATCGTAAGGATAGACATTGACAAGAATGTTGTTCTGCTAAAAGGCGCGGTACCAGGGTTTTCAGGGGGTTTGGTGATGTTGAGTGCGGAAGGGGACAACTGATGGCTTCTAATCTTAAACCTGTAAGTAGATCGCTGGAAATTCCTGTATTGGCTTCTGATGGCAAGGTGTCGGGATCGATTGCTTTGCCTGAAGAATTTGCACCGAGTTCGATTCCTGAACAGATAATAAAAGATGCAATATTAGGGCACCTTGCAAACAACAGGGCTGGAACGGTGTCTACTTTGACGAGATCTGAGGTTCGTGGTGGGGGTAGAAAGCCTTGGAGACAAAAAGGAACAGGTCGCGCGCGTCAGGGATCCATCAGGGCTCCTCACTGGCGTGGAGGGGGTAGGGTGTTTGGCCCAAGCCCTCGGAGTTTCCGGACTAAACTGAGTAATCGTGAGCGTAAACTTGCTTTTTATGCTTCCGTGGGACTTAAAGCGGCTGCGGGCAGACTACATATAATGGAGTCCTTGGATCTTCAAGACGCTAAGACAAAGACTCGTGTAAATTGGCTCAAAGATCTTGGGATGATTGGGCGAACATTGCTGGTTGGTGTTGCTCCTAGTCCTGAAGTTCAGCGATCGGCACGAAACATACCTGACACTTGGGTTGCCAGAGCTGATACAGTGAATTCCTACGATGTGTTCTCTGTGGATAGTTTAATTGTCACGACTGAGGCTTTAGAAGCAATGAGGAGGACTGGCTGAAATGGAGTCAACCGACATATTGCTTAGCCCAATAATCACCGAGAAATCGACCATCATGGGAGAGGACTCTAAATATGTTTTCAGGGTGCACTCACGGGCTAATAAGGTTCAGATTAGGGCTGCGGTCGAGAATCTGTTTGAGGTAAATGTGGACAAAGTAAACGTTAGTAAAGTCAAAGGTAAATCCCGTCGGTTTGGTCGCTCTATTGGTCGTAAGCCCGATTGGAAAAAGGCGGTCGTCACTTTGCGAGCTGGTGAGACCATAGATATGGTCCCGGGAGTGTAAATAGAGGATGGCAGTTAAAACCTACAAACCAACTTCTCCAGGCCGTAGACAATATGTGTCTGCCAGCTTTGAAGAATTGACGACTGGCAAACCTGTCAAGCGACTGTTAAAAACACGTAAAAGCAAGGCTGGTCGAAATAATCAAGGCAAGATCACTGTTCGTCACCGGGGTGGTGGAGCCAAGCGGAGACTGCGAACAATTGATTGGAAGCGTGACAAGCATGGTGTTCCGGCCAGTGTCGCCACTGTGGAATACGATCCTAATCGATCGGCCTATATAGCACTTCTAAATTATGCGGATGGTGAGAAGAGATATGTTATTGCTCCGCAAGGAGTTAGTGTAGGTGATGTTCTATTGTCAGGTCCCAACTCGCCTCTGACCGCGGGCAATTCTTTGCCACTGAGTAAGATTCCGGATGGGACACAGGTGCATTGTGTGGAAATGCAGCCCGGCAGGGGGGCGCAGCTTGCGCGAGCAGCTGGAGCTTCATTGCAAGTGATGGCGAAAGACAAAGGTTTGATCACTCTACGAATGCCCTCTGGTGAAATGCGGCTGGTGAATGGAAAATGCATAGCCACTATAGGGGAAGTGGGCAACTCGGATCATGGCAACCTTTCCCTTGGTAAAGCTGGCCGGAAACGTCGTATGGGAGTCAGACCTACTGTCCGTGGTTCTGCTATGAACCCTAATGATCATCCCCATGGAGGGGGTGAAGGTAAGGCTCCAACGGGAGGTCCTCCTAAGACTCCTTGGGGGAAGCCCGCTATGGGATACAAAACCAGGATAGGCGCTAGGCGAAGTGACAAAATGATCGTTAGGCGAAGAAGTCGCAAGCGAAGATGACTTTAGCGGTACACAGTAATTTTAAGGAAGTGTTTTAAGTGTCCAGATCATTAAAGAAGGGCCCGCATGTTGATGAGCGGTTGCTAAGGCGAATCAAGGAGTTGGATAGGAATGGGGAAAAAACAGTGTTACGGACCTGGAGTAGGGCGTCCACTATATTCCCTGAAATGGTGGGTCACACGATTGCTGTGCATGATGGGCGTCGCCATGTGCCAGTTTATGTGAGTGAAAATATGGTGGGACACAAATTAGGGGAGTTTGCCCCGACCCGTGTTTTTCGTGGTCATGTTGGTTCGAGAACTACGGGATGATGGCATTATTTATCAGGAAGGATTTCCTTGGAAGTTTTTGCTAAATCCAAATATCTAAGAGTAGCTCCCCTAAAGGCGCGTTCAGTTGGTCGTTCTATTAAGGGTTTAGGTGTAGAATCTGCTCTTGCCACCTTGGAGTTTTTACCCCATCGCAGTGCACCTATGATTGCAAGGGTGTTGAAGTCTGCTGTGTCCAATGCGGAAAATAATTATGGTTTGGACCCCTTGAGGCTTTATGTATCTCGGGTTCATGTCGATGAAGGTCCGAGACTGAAGCGTATGAGGGCGAAGGCACGCGGTAGAGCTGGGTTCTACGTTAGAAGGATGAGTCATATTACAGTTGTTCTCGATGAAAGGGTTGCCTGATGGGACGTAAGGTTCACCCTGTAGGTTTCAGGCTTGGCCAATATCGTCTTTGGGATAGCCATTGGTATGCGGATCGTGACTATGCTGCCCAAGTGGTAGAAGATTCTAAGATTCGTGATTTTGTTAGAAAATGGTTGTTGAATCCGCCGGGATCCGAAGAGCGGCGCCGTGGGGGAAGAAAATCCTTCAGCGCCGGGGTATCGAAAATAGAGATTCGTCGTGCATCGCACTTAGTGCGCGTTACCGTGCACACATCGCGCCCTGGGATTGTAATTGGGCGTGGTGGGTCGAATCGTGATGCATTGCAGGCAGCTATGTCGAAAGAATTTAAGAAACGAGTCGCTTTGAATGTCGCTGAGATATCCACAGCAGAACTCGATGCGTATTTGGTGGCGAGAAATGTAGCTGATCAACTTGAAAGACGGGTTTCATTCAGGAGGGCCATGAAGATGTCGGCGGAGCGGACCATGCGTGCTTGGGCAGAGGGTGTAAAAATCATGGTTAGCGGGCGTTTAGGTGGTCGAGAAATGGCTAGAACAGAGTTTGAAGTTCGAGGTCGCGTTCCTCTTTCTACAATGCGTGCTGATATCGATTTTGGTCAGGCGACAGCCCTTACAAGTTATGGTGCAATTGGTGTAAAG
>Ga0310344_10000391_pt1 | contig 35083 bp, 35 predicted proteins | sample HC15DNA20200_MG_FD_203801 | JGI IMG/M metagenome (GOLD analysis project Ga0310344, IMG submission 203801) | Marine microbial communities from station ALOHA, North Pacific Subtropical Gyre - HC15-DNA-20-200_MG | ecosystem: Environmental > Aquatic > Marine > Oceanic | place: Pacific Ocean: North...
CAGAGTCTGATGCTCTTAAACCTGGCGTGTACGACAGGCTGATCGATCAAGTGGTTGACACTACGGTGGACCCATATACAGCTGCTGAAGAAATTGTGGGTTTGGTTCTGGCGGCGTCAAAAACAGCGCCTGAGATCCGAAAAAAAATATCTAATGTTGGGCGTGGGTGACGACTGATTGGCGAGGGATTCAAGAGGAGAGTGAGGCCCGTGCAGACAGTACTTGGGAATATTCAAGTTGGTGTGATTGGTGGAAGCGGTCTTTACGATATGGACGGATTGACCGACCGGGAGTCAATTCAGCTGGATACCCCTTTTGGGGAGCCATCCTCTCCTTTTATTGTGGGTATGTTGAACGGTCGTCGCGTGGCATTTCTGGCTCGGCACGGAGATGGGCACCGGTTGATGCCATCCGAATTGAATTTCCGAGCAAACATTTTTGGCTTTAAAACGCTTGGAGTCGAGTGGATTCTGTCTGCTAGTGCGGTTGGGAGCCTGCAGGAGCAGTATGAGCCATTAGACGTCGTCATTCCGGACCAGTTCTTTGACCGAACAAGAGGTCGAATAAGTACGTTCTTTGGAGATGGCCTCGTGGCGCACGTTGGATTTGCTAAACCATTTTGTCCGGTGCTGAGTGAGATTGCCTTCAAAGTAGGTAGCAGCACCGGCGCTAAGGTTCACCGTGGCGGCACATATCTTTGTATGGAAGGGCCTCAATTTTCCACGTTGGCCGAGTCCAATTTGTATCGTTCGTGGGGTTTTGACATCATCGGAATGACGAATCTCCAAGAGGCTAAGCTGGCCAGAGAGGCAGAGATGTGCTACACCACGCTTGCACTGGTAACCGATTACGATTGCTGGCATGAAGGACATGAAGATGTGACTGTAGAAATGATCATCAACAATTTGACCAAGAATGCTCTTACAGCACAGGAGATTGTGAGCAAGGCCGTGGGTCAATTGCCAACTCGTAGAGACTGTGAATGTGCTACTGCACTTGGCTCAGCTATCATTACTCGCCCCGATATGATTCCGCTTAGTACCAGACGTGATTTGGCTCCAATTATCGGGAAGTATGTCCAGGTTGATTGAGCGAGGGTGGATATCTGGTAGGCTCGGCATTGTTCCGTGGTACGGCCTTCGCCAAATCTAAGACCTTTACTGTGTGGAAGTCCGAAAGGTAGTTGTTCACTCGTGTATCCCATTCTGACCGTCGGTTCCGTTGCGTTCGATTCCATTAAGACCCCATCTGGTGAAGCTTCGCGGGTTGTAGGAGGTGCCGCCACCTACTTCAGCGTAGCTGCCTCCTTTTTCACTGGTATACGCTTGGTTGCAGTGGTGGGTGATGATTTCAGCAATGAGCAGATGCAAGTGTTTGAAGGTCGGCGCATAGATCTTGCCGGTTTGCAGCATGTGTCTGGAGAAACCTTCCGCTGGAAGGGAGAATACAGTTCAGACTTGAATATCAGGGAGACAATCTACACGCATCTGAATGTTTTCGATCAATTTCGCCCGATTTTACCGGAGAGCTATCGGCCGACGCCGTTTGTGTTTCTCGCAAATATTCATCCGCGGCTACAGTGCGAAGTTCTCGATCAGGTAGCTGCGCCCAGGTTTGTTGCCGCAGATACAATGAATTATTGGATCGATGGAACACCAGAGAAACTGCGCGAAGTGCTCAGCCGCGTGGACGCTTTGGTGATCAATGACGAGGAGGCGCGTCAGCTGAGTGGTGAAGCGAACCTTGTCAAAGCGGCACGTGCGATACAGCAAATGGGACCATCGATGTTGGTAATAAAAAGGGGAGAGCACGGAGTGCTAGTGACGCGCGAGGATGGGTTCTTCGCATTACCCGCGTTACCGCTTGAGGGGGTTGCTGACCCAACAGGTGCTGGCGACACATTTGCTGGGGGGTTCATGGGCTATTTGGCGGCGGCTGGAGAAGTGACTGACACCACGGTTACTAAAGGCATTGTCGCTGGGAGTGTTTTGGCCTCATTTGCGGTTGAGGACTTCGGATTGAACCGTTTGGTTCAGCTGACGCCTGAGTTGCTGCGTGAGCGATTTGCCGAGTTTAGACGGCTGACCTATTTCGACGCGTTATGAACTGGCTATACGCCGACTGTCATGCACTGTTTCGATGAATGGGGTCATGCCGGTCTTGACCCAACTGCTATGTCACTTTTCGCCGAACTGGATGATGCCTTTTTAATTGGAGATGAACTGCGGGCTGTGGAAGCGGCGGCGCTGGGGATGACCTTAACATGAGTCGAAAGTCTGGCCATTCTAGACGAGAGCGTATGGTTGTGGCCTCAAACGCGGTGTCGGTTAACCTGGATTCGCGACGTGCTATGACTGCTGGCATGTTAGCTTGGTTTATACCGGGTGCTGGCCATCTTTGGCTGGGGCGTCGTCAGAAGGGTGTGACATTCCTGCTGGCTCTGCCAGTCATGTTCGGGATCGGATTATTGTTTGAAGGGCGCCTATTTCCCTTTGATCTGGGGCAGCCTTTGGTTCTGCTCGCGGCTTTTGCGGACCTTGGAAACGGTTTGCCCTATTTCCTTGCGAAGGTTGCTGGGTTAGGTGAAGGTCGAGTGATAGCTGAATCTTTCGAGTATGGAAATACGTTCACTATCGTGTCGGGTCTGCTCAATATGCTGGTTTGTTTGGATGCCTATGACGTAGCACTTGGACGTCGGTAGACTAGGGTAATGGGTAGCCACTTATTTGCGATGGTGCTCTTTGCGGCCCTAGTGTCCTTGGTCTTCTCTGTATTGATGAAAGACCAGCCGAGAGAACAGCTCAAGCTCGGTGGGCTTTTGTTTGCTGGGTTTGTTGGATCTGGCTTGGTGCTCGGCTGGATTTTATTCTTTCTGCCGTTGTGATTAGGCTTCGAGCAGAGCGGTGTATGTCAACAATTTATGACTTGGCCTGGTAAGTGTTTATGGGTTTGGGGTCCAGCTTGGACCATGATGCTGATGATTTTTCTCACTTCAGGATTATCTCAATTGCCGTCTGCTTCAACCGCTGTCGACGACGGTGTTTGGCACGGTCTTGCTTACGGCGGTCTCGCGGGGTTGTTGCTACGCGGACTGGCTGACGCTTCTTGGAAGGGTGTAACCGCAAATGCGGCTTTGGGGGCAGTGGTGCTTGCGGTTTTGTATGGTTGCACGGATGAATTACATCAGAGATTTGTACCTGGGCGTGTCCCAGATATTGGCGATCTGATAGCAGATACAGTTGGTGCGACAGTGACTGTATCTGGACTCTGGTTGTGGCGGTTGGTATCTCATGCGTCGGGATGAGTCAGGCCGGCTTGCGGGGTTGCGAGCCCATGCTCTCCTGCGGCTGTGGAGTGCTGGAAGCAGTATAGTGGCGGCAGAGGAGACTGTATGAACGAAGACTGCGTTTTGGTCTCGTACGCGGATGCTGTAGCCACCGTAACCGTGAATCGTCCAGCAGTTCTGAATGCCTTAAACACGAAAACCATTAGCAAATTGAGGTCGACGTTTCTCGAGCTCAAGCTGGATGATGCGGTTCGCTGCGTCGTGCTGACTGGTGCTGGAGACCGCGCTTTTGTGGCTGGGGCAGATATAGCAGAGTTAGCGAGTTTGGGACCGCAGGAGGTTAGAGAGTTCTCCGAGGCTGGTCACCAGTTGTGCTTTCTGATTGAAGGTTTGGGTAAGCCGGTCATTGCAGTGTTGAAGGGGTTTGTTCTTGGTGGTGGCTGTGAGATTGCAATGGCTTGTACACTTCGGATTTCCTCTAGCTGTGCTCGTCTTGGACTTCCGGAGATCTCGCTTGGAATTATTCCAGGTTTCGGTGGAACCCAACGTTTGCCGCGTCTGATAGGTCGTGGGCGTGCCCTCCAGATGTTACTGACGGGCGATCCGATCGAGGCGGATGAAGCGCTGAGGATAGGGCTGGTCAATTGTGTCGTTGAGTCCGAAGAGCTGGTTGAGGAGGCGAACCGCCTTGCTTTGGCCTTGGCCGTTCAGGCACCAGCTGCCGTGCGTGGCATCCTTGAAGCAGTTGGCCACGGGTCAGAGATGTCACTTGTCAATGCCTCAATGTTAGAGCGCAATACTTTTGGGCTGATCTATTCCTCTGATGATGCAAGTGAAGGTGTGACTGCCTTCCTGGAAAAGCGGAAGCCAGGATTTACTGGCCGGTGATAAGTGGTGTCGGCCTTGCCAGTGTCGGAGGCAAAAGCTAATCTCACGGGGTTGGCGGTGGCCATCTTCAGCAGACCCGCACCGTGGGGTTTTTAATCTGAGAATGAAGAACGCTTGCCATGTGAGATATGACTACTTTGACAGGTATCGGGGAACCTTGTGAGCTCCGGATGGCTATAGTGCTGTCCACCTATCACGATTTCGTTACGAATCGGTTGCGTGATGGTGCTCTCGAAGCTCTTAAGGTGGCTGGACTTTCCACAGATGCGGTAGTTATAGCTTCGGTGCCTGGAGCATTTGAGATTCCGCAGGCTGCACGCCGGTTGGCTGTCAGTGGCCGAGTCGATGCGGTGATCTGTCTGGGATGTTTGATTCGCGGTCAGACGCCTCATTTTGATTTAATTGCCTCGGCTGTCGTTCAGGGCATTACCGAGGCCTCGCTAGACAGCGGCGTGCCCATGACATTCGGTGTCTTGACAACAAACTCTGCGGAGGAGGCTCTGGTGAGGGCTAGAGATGATTCGTCAAACAAAGGATGGGAGGCTGCACAAGCGGCTCTATCGATGGCAAGGCTTTTCCGGAAGTTTCCGCCGAAAGCTTCGGAGAGTATGGGGTGAGCAATGCCGGTCGCTCCAGTCGAGAGAGTCGCCATTTTGGTAGGGAGGCGGCGATTCAACTGCTCTATCAGCGTGAGGTAGGCGAACTTGCTGGTTCGTCGGTTGATGAGGCTGAAAGTTCTTACTGGATTGAGCGGCCAGTAGCCGAGAACCGGAAACGATTTGCGCATATTTTGCTGCAAGGGACGCTCGATACCTTGGATCGAATTGATCCATTGATCGAGGGAGCTGCCGATAATTGGCGAATCTCTCGCATGGCGGTGATTGACCGAATTGTGCTTCGAGTGGCGGTGTACGAGCTGCTGCTGGAGGAAGTGCCAGTAGCTGTGGTGATTGATGAAGCGGTCGAGCTGGCTAAAACATTTGGGGACGACCAATCTCCCCGTTTTGTCAATGGTGTACTCGATGCGATCAAGCGCAAGCTCGAGCTTACCAAGCTCGAGCTTGCATAGATGCAGGATTTTCGTTCCATCAGTGATGTAGGAGTGGATGTTTGTAGCTAGTGGATGAAGTTTCGGTCGACTCAGTTTGAGTCGGCTGACGGGGATGCTTGCTCTTTACGGCTTCACTTATGTCTGAATCTCGAGAGAATGATCAACTCGTACAGCGACGCAACAATTTGACGGAAATCACCAAGCTGGGTGTGCCAATTTACCCAGGGGCATTTCGTTGTACTGGTTCGGTGCTGGAAATTGTTACAGAACACAGCGAGACTGACGGTAAGACACTTGATTCAGATCACGTCAATCTTGCGACTGCTGGTCGGATTTTGATTGTTAGAAATTTTGGGAAGGCTCGGTTTCTTGTAATCTCGGATGGTCTCTCACGGCTGCAGATCTACCTTCGGAAAGACTCATTGTGTGAGAGGGATTTTGCTATTGCCTCCCTGCTTGATGTTGGCGATTTCATCGGTCTGGAAGGCCGACTGTTCAGAACTCGAACTGACGAGCTGACCGTGTGGGTATCCCGCCTCGAATTTCTTGCTAAGTGCACGTTGCCGTTACCAGAGAAATGGCACGGTCTGACCGATATTGAAACGCGTCATCGCCAGAGATATTTGGATTTAATCGTAAACCCTGTGGCCCGTTCTGTTTTTGAAACAAGGGCGCGGATCCTGAGGGAGATTAGGCGGTTCTTTGTAGATAGAAAGTTTCTAGAGGTGGAAACACCGATGATGCAGCCAGTCGCTGGGGGGGCTCTGGCTCGCCCATTTGTAACGCATCACAACGCTCAGGACATGGAACTCTACCTCAGAATAGCTCCGGAGCTCTATCTCAAACGCTTGGTGGTTGGGGGGGTTGAACGGGTCTTCGAGATTAACCGAAACTTCAGGAATGAAGGAATCTCGAAGCAGCACAATCCTGAGTTTACGATGCTTGAGTTCTATCAAGCTTATAGCGACTATCGTGAATTAATGGCTATGACTGAAGACTTACTGGCGACCGTTGCTCGCGAAGCGGTTGGGAGTGAGGAGGTAACCTACGCTGGGGAGACTTTGTCTTTTCGGCCGCCGTACCGGCGTGTTGCCTTAAGGCAAGCTGTTTGCGAGGCGGCGACAAAAAAACTCGGAAAAAAGGTGTCCGAGGATGAACTTCGGGCTAGGTCGACTGTGGCGCTGTTGGCCGAGCGACTTGGTCTGGAGCCGAGCGAAAGTCAGGGGCCAGGGAAAATCACAGTGGAGATCTTTGAGCACCTTTGTGAACCGACTTTCATCCAACCAACGTTTGTTCATGACTTTCCGACCGAAGTTTCGCCGCTTTCTAAGCAAATGAAAAACGATCCCGATACGGTTGAGCGGTTCGAGTTGTTCGTGGCTGGGATGGAGCTGGCTAATGCCTTCAGCGAACTTAATGATCCAGTCGACCAAAAATTGCGGTTTCAGGAACAGCTGCGTAATCGTCAAGGTGGGGATTTAGAGGCCCATCAGATGGATCACGATTACATACGAGCTCTTGAATATGGCCTGCCGCCGACAGCAGGTGAGGGGGTCGGCATAGATCGGTTGGTAATGGTCATGACCAATAGTCCATCGATCCGAGATGTCATTCTGTTTCCCCTCATGCGAAGCAAGCGGGAAGACTCGGAAGTTGGAACGAACTCAGCAAGTGAAGGAAGAGATGAGTAGGTATGAACCTTCCTTTTGAACTTTATGTTGCTATTCGCTATTTGATAGCTCGGCGGCGACAAGCATTCCTTTCGGTTATTTCGGCTGTGTCTATGACTGGGGTTGCCGTTGGTGTTATGGCGTTGATTGTGGCACTTGCCCTGATGACTGGGATGCAGCAGGAACTGCGTGACCGTATCATTGGTTCAGCGGCACATGTCTATGTCTATAAGTTGATCGGTGGTGGCTTTGTGGACTACCTGGAAGAGATCGATAAGCTGAAGACTGTGCCAGGTGTTGTCGGGGTAGCTCCCGCCATCTTGGGAAGGGCAGTAGCGACAGCCGGAGGAGGCGAGGCTTTTATATCGCTCAAAGGTATCGATCCGGATTTGGAATCTCAAGTGACCGATGTCAGGCGGTCAGTGCAGCAAGGTAGTCTTGATGGGTTAAAGGAAGAGCAGGCTAATGCACTAGGTGGGGTCGTTATAGGAGAAGATCTTGCGTTCTCGCTGGGTGCTGTTCTGGGAGACAGTATTTCGGTACTGACACCTCAGGGCGCGACACTGTCACCGATGGGGATGGTGCCGAGGGTACGTCGGCTCACAGTGGTTGGTGTTTTCGACCTAGGGCTACGAGAGTACAACAGTTCTTATGGCTTTGTTAACCTTGATGTGGCGAGACGGCTGTTTAGGAAAGAGCAAGTTGATCTGATGGAATTGAGGGTGGAAGCTCTTGAAGATGCACCGGCAGTTGCAAAGGCAGTTCCAGCGACACTAGGCTCTGATTATTTGGCTGAGGATTGGGGACAGCTAAATAGCGCGCTATTCTCAGCCCTGTGGCTTGAGAAAATGGCGATAGGAATAACTATCGGTCTCATAATCATGGTCGCAGCTCTCAATATAGTGGCATCGTTGGTTCTGCTCGTGATGGAGAAGAGTCGTGATATTGCTATTCTGAAGACGATGGGGGCGTCGTCGGCGAGTATTCGCCAAATCTTCATACTGCAAGGTGCAATTATTGGAACTATTGGGACCTCTATTGGGGCATTCTGCGGGACCGCATTGTCTTTTGTTGTGGATCGTTACCGCCTGATTCAACTTCCTGACGTGTACGATGTCACTTGGATACCGTTTAAGCTCGCTTTGGGTGATTTGGTACTTGTAGTTCTTGGGGCTTTGGGCGTGTGTTTGTTGGCGACGCTGTATCCATCCAGTCAAGCTGCTCGGTATGAGCCGGCTGAGGCGCTAAGGTATCAGTGATTGTCATGAACGGGCGATTGAGGTTGTGGGGAGTCGTCGAAAGAAACATTACCTGGACACGCTAAGTCTCCACCTGATATTCACAAACTCAATGGCTTTCTTGGAGATCACGGCTGTTTCAAAAAATTATAGTGTGGGGGACCGAAACATTGTTGTGCTGAAGGGGTTAGAGTTTTCAGTTGCTCGTGGCGAAATGGTTGCGATCGTTGGTGCCTCTGGAGTTGGTAAGAGCACTCTGCTGCAGTTGGTTGGGGGGTTGGATCGTTTCGATTCAGGTACCATTACTATCGGTGACACCGATCTCGCACGAATAAATGATGACTCACGGGTGGCTTTTAGGAACCAGCACATTGGTTTTGTGTTTCAGTTTCATCATTTGCTACCGGAATTCACTGCCCTAGAGAATGTAGCTATGCCGCTGCGTATTGCTCGGTTTGGATCCGGTGAGGCAAACATGCGTGCAGAGGCCTTGCTGAAGGAAGTTGGACTTGGCGATAGAATCGGACACAGGCCTGGGATGCTGTCTGGGGGCGAACAACAGAGGGTTGCGGTTGCCCGCGCCCTGGTTATGAGACCAGCACTGCTACTAGCAGACGAACCCACTGGAGACCTCGATGAGCGGACTGGGGGCGAACTCCAGTCTCTGCTTCGCCGAATGCACGAAAATCATCAACTCACTTCATTAATCGCCACACACAATTTACGGCTCGCCGAGTCCTGCGATCGGGTGTTGCGGTTAGAGGGAGGGGGAGTGCGCCGAGCTTGATTTTGCAGGGAGCACTTTGACAATAGGTAGCTTGGCGGGTTGATGTTCAATCGGGTCAATACTTGTGGTTCCTCGTCGTTTTTTAGCCAGGCCTTGGTGTGGGTAGGCTTCAAAGGTTCTCGTTAGTATGGCTTTCCCTAAACCATTGCGCTTCTAGGTACTTTTGGAATAAATGCGGTCTGCCTATCTGCGAACTTTGATTTATAATATGGTCTGAGGCAGGATGGCGCTTGGTCTCGATTTTGTGTGGTGTGCAGTTCTGAGGCTAGAGTTAAGTCCAGCGGTTTTGGGCAAAAGTAATATCTCGTAGGTGCTCAACACTAATGATGGCTCACGGAGATGGGCGGCGAAATCTGGTGACGGCCTCTCGATGGATTGAAAGAGCAGACTAGACAGGGAGGCGACCGATGTTCGAGCGCTACACGGAACGGGCACGTCGGGTTCTGTTTTTTGCTCGTTACGAAGCGAGCCAGCTCGGAAGCATCTCGATTGAAACCGAACATCTCTTGCTTGGCTTGATCCGAGAAGGTAAAGGTCTTACGAGTCGTATTTTTGCTAGATCAAATTTGTCCCTAGAGGGAATCCGAAAGGACATCGAAGGGCGGACTGTTTTTCGAGAGAAAGTTTCCACTTCGGTCGAGCTTCCTTTCAGTACCGAGACCAAGCGCGTTCTCCAGTCGGCAAGTGAAGAAGCTGACCGGCTACTCCACAATTACGTGGGTACCGAACATCTCCTATTAGGCCTTTTGCGAGAGGAGCGGAGCGTAGCGGCATCCCTTCTGGTAGAGAAAGGCATGCGCCTGACTACCGTCCGCGAGGATGTTGTCCAGCTGCTTAACGAAAAGACTGGACTCACCCGCGTCAAGGAAACACCACTGTTGGCTGAATTTAGCCGGGATCTGACTGATCTGGCTATGAAAAACTCACTAGACCCGTTGGTTGGTCGCTCGAATGAGGTCGAGCGATTACAGCAGGTGCTCTGCAGGCGGACTAAGAACAATGTTGTTTTGATTGGTGAGCCTGGTGTGGGGAAGACGGCTATCATTGAAGGCCTTGCGCAGCGGATTGTCCATGGTGGCGTACCACATTTCTTGGGGGACAAACGGCTGCTGTCTCTCGATATTTCACTCGTTGTTGCTGGCACGAAGTATCGTGGACAGTTTGAGGAACGGCTAAAGGCAATCATGAAGGAGTTAGCTGAGAGTTCAAATATCATCCTATTTATCGATGAGCTGCATACCCTAGTAGGTGCTGGGTCAGCTGAAGGGTCGCTAGATGCAGCGAACATCTTAAAACCAGCTCTTTCACGAGGTGAGATCCGGTGTATAGGAGCAACAACCCCGGCCGACTATCGAAAGAATATTGAAAAGGACCGGTCGCTTGAGAGGCGATTTCAGGTGGTTAAGGTTGAGCCCACGACAGAAACAGAGACCCTTGAGGTGTTGCTTGGCGTGAAGGACCGCTACGAGGCTTTTCACCATGTCGCCTATACCAGCGAGGCGCTTGAGGCCGCCGTCTACCAATCGAGCCGCTACATCACCGAGCGGTTCCTGCCTGACAAGGCGATTGATCTTATTGATGAGGCCGGAGCCCTTGTCAAGTTGCGTGAGACTAATTTCAGCGAAGAATTCGGTGACATTAATCGCAATATCCGGGTGGCGGTGGAACAAATGGAAACGGCTGCTGCGCGGAAGGACTTTGCGAAAGCTCAGTACTTCAAAGAACAAGAGGTTGTCGAGCGTGAGAACCTCAAATATGTAAGGGAGAAATTTGACGTTCGAGCTGGTTCTAGACCAGTCGAAGTTGGCAAGCGGGAGATCGACGAGGTGGTTTCTACCTGGACTGGTGTTCCGTTGGACACCGTCAATAAAGCCGAATGTGACAAGTTGCTGCAAATGGAGACAGCACTTCATAGGCGAGTGGTTAGCCAAGAGCATGCTATTTCCGCAATATCTCGGGCGATTCGCCGCTCACGTGCTGGCCTCAGATCTCCCCAAAGACCCGTTGGCAGTTTCATTTTTCTTGGTCCAACTGGTGTTGGTAAGACAGAGTTAGCTAGAGCGCTTGCAAGTTTTCTGTTCGGTAGCGATTCGGCATTGATTCGTTTCGATATGTCCGAGTACATGGAGAAGCATTCCGTGTCCAAGCTTATCGGTTCGCCGCCTGGTTATGTGGGGCATGACGAAGGTGGTCAGCTGACTGAAAAAGTGAAGCGTCATCCCTATTCGATCGTGCTACTCGATGAAGTGGAGAAAGCTCATCCGGACCTCTTCAACATATTGCTGCAGGTGTTGGAAGATGGCCACCTGACCGACGGGTTGGGTAATCGTGTGAACTTCAGTAACACGATAATCATCATGACGTCGAATATTGGTGCCAGATTTATTCAGAAGCGGTCCTCGTTTGGGTTTCAGCCCTCAAATGCTGGGGAGATTGAGCGTAGTGTCAGTGAGATGGTGCTTGGGGAAGTGCGCCGAACCTTCAATCCTGAGTTTGTTAACCGAGTAGACGAATTAATTGTTTTTGATTCGCTTGGAGATGAAGACCTTCGTCGGATCACTGTGATGCTTGTTGAACAACTCAACGAACATCTCGTTGACCGGAAACTCCATATTGCACTTACTCAAGAAGTTGTCGACTGGATAATCGAGTTGACTTGTAAAGACCGCTCTTACGGGGCAAGACCGTTACGAAGAGCGATTCAGCGTTATATTGAGGATCCGCTTTCCGAAGAACTCATTCGAGGGTTGTTGAGTGGTGGCGAAATAGAGGTTTATTTGGATGCTGGCGAACTGAGCTACCGGGATGTGGGGCACACCTACACGGGACGGCGTTTGACGGCCAATTGTTTAGATATAGACGTCGCTACCTAGTTAGCAACCTTGTAGTGGCAGATGCACGGCAGAGAAGCTCATTGGGGGCAGCGGAGCACGTCCATTGAGGCAAGGGCTCAATCTGGATGGTGAAGCTTGTTGAGCGGTAATTTCCACAGAGCTACTTAGGTATGGACTGGGAGATGGGAACAAAGGTGCAGATAGGTGCAACACTGGGATTGGTTTTTATTTACGGCCTCATGGGGCTAGGGATTCATGCTGCTGGTGAGCAACCGCAATCACAGACGACTTTGCCTCCGGCTGGGTCACCGCCTTTGTTCACAACGATCGAACTCCGGTTTCCCACACAAGGGAATGTAGCTAGCGTCGAATTTCAGACATATCTCTATTACATGGAGATAGACGATTACGTCAGTCTTCCATCACAAGGTCGTTGGACTCCCTTTGATGAGACTGTCGAGCAAGTGCTATTGGCTGATTATCAGCGGCTGTGGGACACAGGGTTCTTGACCGATTTGACGATTGAGATCATCGACGATCCCTATCCAAATGGTGTTCAAGGTAGGCGCGCACTCTTCCTCATGGAAGAGCGCGAACGAGTACGGATCGTTAGTTTCGAGGGTTCTGACGAGTATGACCGGGCAGAAATTGACGAAGCATTGCAGGGGGTTGGTGTCGAACTGCGTTTAGACAGCAGGATTGGGCCTGGAGTAATCAGCCAAACAGAGATTATTCTCAGGCAGATGTGGGCCGAAAAGGGTTTTCAATTCGCCGAAGTATCCCATGAGATCACGCCAGTTGCTGGTGGACCGAAGGTGGTTCGGCTTACGTTCAACATAGACGAAGGACCTAAGGTTCAGGTGTCGAATATTTCGTTTGTGGGGAACGAAAACCTAAGCGAACGTTCGTTAAAGGGGCAGATGGAGAATACCAAAGAGCGTTGGTTGTTTTCCTTTATTAACGGGCGTGGGACCTATAGGCCCCAGGGTTTTGAGCAAGATGCTGAGGCATTGATTGCTCACTATCAAGATAACGGTTATATCGATGCCCAGGTGGGGCAGCCAGAACTGGAGTATGGGGATGAGTCAGAAGATGGTGAAACCCGCCCCGTTCGACTTCGGATTCCTATTAGTGAGGGTGAAAGATACCGAGTTGGCAGCTTGAAATTCGAGGGTCACGATGAGGAGCGGCGGTCTAACCTGCTCGAGCTACTCTTTCAGGATGTGGAACTAGGAGAATATTACTCAGACGGAGTTGTTCGAGAGGGCCTTGAGCGTGCGCGTGAGGCATATGGCCAGGCTGGTTACTATGAGATGACAGGGTTTCCGAATTTGGTGCCCAGGATCGAGCCACAGCCAGACGGATTGCCAACTCGTATCGAAGGAGCTCCTGTTGTTGATGTGACAGTCCAGATCCAAGAAGGTGACCAGTATTTTGTTAACCGAATCACCTTTGTCGGTAATAACACTACACACGATGAGGTCATCCGGCGAGAGCTGGTTCTGGTTGAGCGTGGCGTTTTTAACACTGAGGCCCTACGTTTTGGGGTTCGGCGGATCAATCAGCTCGGCTATTTTGAACCACTCGATGAGGAAACTGCGATTCAGATTGACAAGCGGCCTGGCGTAGAGAACGAGGTCGACTTGACCCTAAATGTCCAAGAGGCCAACCTGAATCAGCTGACATTCGGTGCCGGCGCTTCTCAATACGATGGTTTCTTTCTGCAACTTGCATTTCAGACCACTAACTTCATGGGACGCGGGGAATCTTTGCAGCTGCAATTGCAGAACGGCGAGCGCATGAAGAATTACACAGTTGGTTTTACTGAACCATACCTGTTCGGGAAGCCTGTGACAGCTGGATTCAATGTCTTTCGACGTGATATTCGGTTCATCAATCAGTTTACCCAGTCTTCGATTGGTGCGACTACATCGCTTGGCTATAGGGTGGGTCAATGGTCACAGATGTTCTTGGGGTATTCGTATGAGGAGACATCTGTTCGGGAACTCAATCCAGTTTTCCTGAACCCACAGCTTCTCCGGTATAACCCGTTTCTGCAGGATGCACTGTTACTGGGCCAAGGTAACGAGAGGACGATTAGCAAGGTTACCCCTAGCTTCTTAAGAAACACAGTAGACCACCCTATTTTTCCTACGACTGGCACGAGATACACGTTGGGAGTCCAATTGGCCGGTGCTGGAGGTGACACGAGTTTTTTCAAGCCAAGCGCAGAAGGAGTCTGGTATTTGAGGCAGACTCAACGATTGACGTTTGGTTTTCGCCTGCGTGGTGAATACCTTGCTCCCTTTGGTTCAACTAGTGGTTATTCGCTCCCGATCTTTGAAAAGTTGACGATGGGTGGCGATTTTGATCTTAGAGGTTTCGATATTAGGAGTGTTGGTCCTGCCGATTTGATTATCAATCCAGACGGGACTTTTCAGGGAAGCGGTCTAGTGATTGGTGGCAACAAGAGCCTGTTAGCGAACTTTGAGTATATGATTTCCATCGCAAACCCCGTGCGGCTTGTGTTTTTCTACGATGCTGGGCAGGTTGCCGATTTTGACCAAGACTTTTCGACCGATCTCTTTAGAACGTCGACTGGCATTGAGATGAGATTCTTCATGCCGGTTTTGAATATTCCATTTCGGTTGATTTATGCGTGGAATCCTCAACGCGAGGGTATTCTCAATGATCGGTTTCAGGAACAGGAGGCAACAGTATTCAAGTTCGCTATGGGTTCGACGTTCTAGCAGCCCACTATCCCGTGTTCATAGCTTTAGGGTTTGGAAGGATGGTTGGGGTTGATTCGTAGGCACGGCCATTCGCACAGGGCGATGCTATCCTGATAGGCTATGGGTGGTTCGTCGTTGTACGGCGACGGATTACAATCAGGCCTGCTTCGGCAGGTATGACAGAGGCACTGACTCAAGTCCGAGGATTGATTCTGATGAAACTGTTGAGTGTGTTCGCGGCGGCTATAGTCGTGGTGGTGATGTTCACGTCAGTCACGGTGACAGGGCAGCAGGCAGAGCCCCCCCAAGCCCGTCTACCTTTTCCACCAGATGCCAAAACCGCTTATGTGGATTTGCAGAGGATTGCTGCTGAGTCGACTGCTGGGATGGCAGCCAACCAGCAGGTTGAGCAGTTGAGCCAACAGAAGATTTCTGAACTCCAGGCTCAGAACGGCGAGTTGGAGGCTGCTCAGCAGAAGCTCCAACAGAATTCAAGCGTCATGAGCGCTGAAGCGCAGTTACAGCTTCAGCAAGAGATCCAACGTTTGGATCTAGAGATCCAGCGAATGACTCAGGACGCTGAGGCGGAAGTCGCTCAGTTGCAGCAGACGCTCCAGCTCGAGTTTCAATCAAAGTTGGTGCCTGCTATAAATCGGGTGGCTGCAGCTAAAGGACTGGAATTCATTTTCAATGCTGGTGAAGGTGGTTTAATTTGGGCAGATCCGTCGCTAGATATTTCGGCGGATATTATCGAGGACCTTAACCAGAATCCATAAGGGATGGTGAACGCCTGCTAACCGAACTGTTGGTGTGCTGTGGTGCCTTCCTGATCGAGTCCTCCACCTATGGTGCGAGTGTGTTTTAGCATTGACAGGTTGATGTTAGGAGATGTCTAGTCTTCCCCCAAATCAAGCTTCGTCCGAGGCCTTAGCGACGACTGTGCCTTTGGACTTTACCGAGCTTCTGGATCAGCTCTATTACCGTTATCCGTCTGTTCTCTTGGATGGCGTGATAGAACATGAGCCAGGTGCCCGTCTTGTGGCCGTGAAGAATGTGACGGTCAATGAGGAATTTTTCCAGGGACACTTTCCCGGTACTCCACTAATGCCGGGAGTTTTGATGATTGAAGCTCTGTTGCAGGCGGCTAGTGTGCTGCTGTTGGATCGTGCAATTGAGCCTTCAGCGGTGCGTACGGTTTTACGAAGTGTAAATAATGCTCGATTCCGTAGGCAGGTTGTGCCCGGAGATCGACTTCACCTGGCAGTTTCAATTCGTCGCCGCCGCCGTCGACTAGCGGCCGTAGCTGCAGTGGCCCGAGTTGATGATCAGATTGTTGCGGAGGCGGAGCTCCTGATTGGGCTTGTTCGCGACGAGGCGCGTATCGATCCAACAGCTAATGTGGCCTCAGGGGCTGAGATTGGAGCCGGCAGCGTTATAGGGCCACACGCAGTTATAGGGCCAAATGTTCGGATTGGTGCCGGATGCTCAATTGGGGCCTCCTCTGTTCTTGACGGGTGGACCGAGGTCGGCGACGAGACACAGATCTTCCCTTTCTCTTCGATCGGGTTAGTTCCACAAGATCTTAAATTTAAAGGGGAGCGTACAACCCTCGTTATTGGACGGCGCAATATCCTCCGTGAATTTGTCACGATTCACCGTGGAACTCGAGGAGGAGGTGGCGTTACCCGGATTGGTGACGACAATGTTTTTATGGCCTACGCCCATGTAGCACATGATTGTATTGTAGGTGATCGAACAATCTTCGGGAATGGAGCTACATTAGGCGGACATGTTGAGGTCGAGGACGAAGCTTACATTAACGCGTATTCCGGCGTGCATCCTTTCTGTCGTGTCGGGCGGCAGGCTTTCATTGGTGGATATTCTGTGGTTACCCTAGATGCCTTGCCTTATGCGAGGATTGTGGGTAACCGTGCAAGAATCTACGATCTCAACACCATCGGACTTGAGCGAAGAGGAATTCCGGAAGAGACAATAGCGAAACTCAAACGTGCGTTCCGCTATCTGCTGCAGTCAAAGTTGAACACTACCCAGGCGCTTCAGCAAATAGATCAAGATGCACTATTGCGCTGTCCTGAGGTGGACTATTTGGTCAATTTTATTCGTTCATCTGAGCGGGGTGTAAATTTGCGTCGCCCACCCAAGCGTCTTCAAGTGGTCGTGACGGAAGAACAGTAATGCCGCAGTAGTTCCGCTTGTGGGCCTCTCACTCTGAATAGCGTTCGTCGATGTTGTCCGTCATTGAGGGCTCACGGAACAGGGCCACGCAGGTTATCTGATGCAACTGGGTCTGATTGCGGGAAATGGGCGATTTCCTTTCTTAGCTTTAGAGGGCGCTAGACGGTTAGGTCATGAAGTGACCATCGTCGCGATCAAGGGAGAGACGCACCCCGGCTTAACGGCGGTGGCTGCGAATTCTCCGGTCGCTCAGGTACACTGGGTGTCGCTGGGCCAACTGGGAAAGTGTATAGCTATTTTGCGGCGTGCTGGTGTGACACGGGCGGTGATGGCTGGACAGGTTAAGCACACGAAAATCTTTACTGATATACGGCCGGATTTTACGGCGATGAAGATGTTGGGCCGGCTGAAAACCAGAAATACAGATGCGGTTATCTCGGTTGTGGCTGATGTGCTCCTAGAGCACGGTATCGAACTTGAGGACTCTACAGCGTTTTTGCGACCACTACTTGCTGGTAGCGGTGTGCTGACTCGCCGTCGCCCATCGGTTGAGGAGCGTGCTGACTTGGATTTCGGATATGGAATGGCAGATGCGATTGCTGGTTTGGACATTGGTCAGACGGTCGTTGTTAAGGACCAGGCGGTTGTGGCGGTAGAGGCTATGGAGGGAACCGATGCTGTGATCGAACGGGCCGGTGCTTTGGCCGGGTCAGGAACATCGATCATCAAAGTTGCAAAGCCAAGTCAAGACATGAGGTTCGATGTGCCCGTTGTGGGGTTACCGACATTGGTTGCTATGGCTAAAGTGGGAGCTTCGGTTCTTTCAATTGATGCGGAACGGACCCTGATTCTCGATGGAGAACAGTTTGTCAGGGAAGCAGATGATTGTGGATTGACCGTGGTGGGTCGGGCGTATCGACGGTGTGATAGTGACTGAAAGGAATGGGGTTAAAGTTGCGGTTGTTGGAGTCGGTCATTTTGGCCGGAATCATGCTCGAATTCTGTCGACTTTGCCGAATGTTCAACTTGAGGCAGTTGTCGATATCAATAGAGGCCGAGCAGTTGAGGTGGCAAATCAGGTGGGTGCCCAAGCGGAGACCGATGTCACTGCGCTTCCAGGGCGAGTAGAGGCGGTGATTGTTGCTGTACCCACTGAATTCCACTACCCAGTCGTGTTGCCTTTGCTTGAGAGAGGACTTTCGGTACTCGTTGAGAAACCCATGGCTTTGACGGTTGCTGAAGCAGATGAAATGGTCGAAGCGGCTTCTGCCGCTGGTGCGATATTGGCAGTGGGACACACTGAGCGACATAATCCCGCAGTTGCTGCCGCACTGCCACTTGTTAAGGCACCACGATTTATTGAGGTTCATCGGATTGGTGCCTTTACGGCGCGGAGTCTTGATGTTGACGTTGTATTCGACTTAATGATCCATGATCTTGACATCGTTCAATCTGTTGTGGGAAATGAGGTGGAAAGTATCGAGGCCGTTGGTGTCCCGGTGTTGACCGACCATGTGGACATTGCCAATGTACGAATACGTTTTGCGTCAGGCTGTTTAGTGAATCTGACTGCAAGCAGGATTAGTCGCGATCGTGTGCGAAAGCTCAGATTCTTCCAGAGAGACGCTTATATCTCAGTTGACTGTGCAGAGCAGCAGGCTGAATCATGGCATGTTGATCGGACTACAGAGTCGATACCAATTATCAACGGAGGCAAGCTTGAGGCACCTATGGGCGAACCTTTGGAGTATGAGTTGGCCGACTTCATCGATGCGGTTTCAACGGGTGGACAACCCCGAGTTGATGGAAAGGGAGGGAGGAGCGCACTAGCATTGGCTCAGCGGGTAGCTGTTGAGATGAAGGAAGGCGAAGGGAGGTTCATTGATGGGTAGACTGGAACTGAAGGGACGAGATAGGGGAAGGGTAACTAGATTTAATTTGGTCGGTGGCTGAGCTGATGGCGGTCTGGTTGTATATGTGCGAGCAAGACTAAATGGAAGTTTTTGTGCCGATGGATGAAGCCCTGACAAGGGCGCTTCAGAGAATCGAGCAATCCGTTTCCCTTGAAGAGCAAGATTGGGAGGCGCTGACTGCAGGGTCAGACCTGATTTCTGTTGGGTTGGCTGCTGATGAAGCTCGACGCCGTCATCACGGTGATCGGGTAACCTTTGTGCAGGTTGTAGAGGTGCCACTCGATAACACCGAGGCGGCAGATCAGATTCCGGAACAAGCTGGAGAGGTTCGACTGATCGGTCGCCCTGAGACAGTGTCCCAGACAATCAAGGCTGTCAAAGCCTTGGGGGATTGGGCCGGTGTGGTGCCCGTTACGGGGTTTGCGCTTGAAGACCTGTTAGAGCTTTGCGGGAATAAATCTGAAAAACTTGAAAGATTACTGCAGCAATTGCGCCAGGCTGGACTGGCGATGGTATCTAGAGTTGCGTTCGATGCACTTGGCAAACCAGAGCCGATCCTGGCAGCGCTGAGAGCCGGTGGAATGGATGTAGCCAGTCTTTGTGTGGATTCTCCATCAGGTGCAACCTTTCGGGAGGCGTTGCTTGAGGTAGCCTCGTGGAAGAGAGTTGGAACCGTATTTCGGAGCCTCGCACCGCTGGCTAGGATGGACCCGGATCTGCCTTCTACCGGATACGGTGACCTACGGAGGGTTGCACTTGCGCGACTCCTAGTTGACAATATCGGCTCAATTCAGGTTGACTGGGCGCGGCACGGTTCGAAGTTGTCCCAAGTGGCGTTGACCTTCGGTGCCGACGACGTGGACGCAGTTTCGGCTGTTGCTTCCAGTGATCAAGGATGGCGCCGTTCGCCGAGGGAAGAGATTCTGCGGAACATTGCCGCAGCCGGGCTTACTGCGATCAGAAGAAATGGTGGCTTCGAAGAGGTAGCTGATGAGGGTTGAATCTCTTAACCCTTGACGATTGGAACGGGAGTTTCATCAGGTCATGAGTGTAGTGCGCGTCTCCGCGGTTGAATACCTAAACGCCAAACCGCTTGTACATGGTTTGGACAGCCGGAATGATCTTTTTGATCTTCGTTATGATGTTCCAGCTCGGTGTGCCGCTCAATTACATGATCGTTCGGTGGAACTTGGTTTGATTCCATCTATCGAATATCTCGAAAACCCCGACTATCGTATCGTTCCAGATCTTGCAGTGGCGTCCGATGGCGATGTGGCCTCTGTCGCTTTGTTCACGACCCGTCCTGTCACTTCCTTGCGCTCGATCGCGGTCGATAGTAATTCTCGGACCTCGAGTATGCTTCTCCGGATTTTGTGTGCGGAGTCGTGGGAAATTGAACCGAAGTTTGTGAAGCTGAGGCCAGACTTGCCTGTGATGTTGAAACGGTGCGATGCGGCCCTCTTGATCGGCGACCCTGCTTTATTTCTTGATTATGAGAGGCAGGGTCTTGAGAAAGTGGATCTGGGAGACGAATGGTCGGCACTGACTTCGTTGCCTTTCGTGTGGGCGACCTGGGTGGGAAGAAGTGGCATGCTAGCTGATGAGCACATCCAGGCGCTTCAGGGTGCGCGTAATGGTGGCAATCAGTCGATAGATCAAATTGTGGCAGATCATTGCTCTAGTTACGATGAGGAGCAGCAAGAAGTTGCTCGGGAATATCTTCGCGAGAACGTATCATTTGCCCTCGATGATAGGGCGCTATCTGGACTCAAGAAATTTTTTGAATACGCACACGAACTCCGACTGGTTCAAACCAGCGCTGACCTCCGGTTCTTTTGAGAGACCGGAACGATGAGTGTCTCGTCTATTTCGGATCGTGTGCTGGCTGGGACGCGACTTAATCGCGACGAAGCACTTGAGCTCTACCTAGATTGCTCGACGAGTCAGTTAGGTCGTCTAGCCGGGGCTGTTCGAGCACGGAGACATCCAGCCGGACTCGTAACCTACATCATTGATCGCAACGTCAATTACACTAATGTTTGCGTCGCTCGTTGTGCATTTTGTGCCTTTTATAGACCTGTCGGGGCCTCGGATGGCTACGTCCTTGGGTTCGAGTCAATTTTCCAGAAGATTGAGGAGACCATTGCGGTAGGCGGGGTGCAGTTGTTGTTACAAGGAGGGCACAACCCAGACTTGCCGCTCGACTGGTATGAAGATCTCTTTGTCCAGATTAAGACGAGGTATCCAGATTTCAAACTACATGCCTTGTCCCCGCCGGAGATTCTGCACCTTTCTCGTCTGTCGCAGCAGCCAGTGTCAGTGGTAGTTGAGCGTTTGGTAGCTGCTGGCCTCGATAGTGTTCCTGGCGGGGGAGCCGAAATTCTTGTTGACAGCGTTCGCAGAAGGCTAAATTGCGAAAGTAAAGCCACGGCTGAGGAATGGCTGTCCGTCATGCGGCAGGTTCATCTGTCCGGTCTCCGTTCTACTGCAACAATGATGTACGGCAGTGTGGAGAATCCAGAGGACAGGGTCGAACACCTATGTCGGTTGCGAGAGCTGCAGGATGAAACTGGTGGATTCACCGCCTTTATAACTTGGAGCTATCAACCGCCCAATACCGAGTTGTCCGGAGTTGAGGCGACTGGCATTGAGTATCTTCGAACTTTGGCGCTGTCGCGGATTGTCCTAGACAATTTCGATAACCTTCAGGCCTCCTGGGTGACACAAGGTGGTAAGGTCGGACAGCTTAGCCTTGCCTTCGGTGCGAACGATATGGGCAGCGTCATGATCGAAGAAAACGTCGTTCGTGCGGCAGGGGCCGAATACTGTATGGACGAGGCGGAGATTGTCCGGAACATCGAAGATGCCGGTTACGTTCCCAAGAGGCGAAACATGGTTTACGACGTCTTGGGCGATCCGCTTTACCGCCAACAATCAATCCCGCGTCGGACGAAGCTGGCTGTGGCCCGCAGGAACGGGGACGCCATAGCCCCGGTAGAGTTATCCCGCTACTCGGCCAGGAGCCAGTTCGGAAAGCAACAACGGCAAGCTATCGACAAGCCTTGATTGGTTTGCGATCGGGCCCATCTTCTGTGTCTCTAGACCAGTGTCGTCTGGCCAAATGGCTTCAGGCAGTGGCTTCGATACAGGGCTTTGAGGGTTACTGGCCTTAGATATCCATGATTCGCTACATTGCTGACTGGGTCCTGCCCATCAACGGTCCGGTAATGAGCCCCGGTTGGGTCGATGTCGAAGGAGGCACGGTTGTCGGCCTCGGGCGTGCCGACTCCATGGGAAGATCTGTTGCTCCAGTGGTTAGTTTAGGACCTACTGCGGTTCTTCCAGCATTGGTTAATGCCCACACCCATCTTGAGCTGTCTGACTTGCGTGGGGTCATTCCGCCCGCTTCGTCGATGCCTGACTGGGTGGGTCACCTGCTCTCCAATCGAGCCAGTCTTCGGCGGCCGGACTCGACCAAAATTAAAGAGGCCATCGCTGAGGCTCGTGCGTCTGGGACAGGATTATTCGGCGATATAGGCAACACGATGGCCGCAGTGCCGGAACTGGTAATGGCCGGTGTAGGGGCACGATTTTTTTGTGAAATTCTGGCTTTTCCCGATGAGGGAGCGGCTTCGGTTGTGGATAGGGTGGTGGAAAAAGTGTGTGTCGTGGCCAGGACCGACGGACTGCGATTTGGTTTGGCTGCCCATGCACCGTTCTCAGTCGGTCGGTCAGCGTTTGAGGCTCTCGGTGAAGCAGCACGGACTACGGTTTGTGGGCCACGTTCAATTCACTTAGCGGAGTCTCCCCAAGAATTGGAGTTTTTAAAGACGGGCGGCGGTCCTTGGCGAGAATTGTTGGAGAGACTGGGACGTTGGGATCCAAGTTGGGTTGTGCCGGAATGTGGGCCAGTTGAGTACCTGGATCGATTGGGCTGGCTCGATGGGAACCTTGTTGCTGTTCACGGTGTTCAGTTAACCGATGCGGAGCTCGATCTTTTGGCAAAGCGTGGTGCGACGCTTGTGACTTGTCCAAGGAGTAACGAGTGGACAGGAGTGGGTCATCCTCCGATAAGCCGATTCATTCGTTCGGGGATTCGGTTGGCAGTCGGAACTGATAGCCTTGCTAGTGTGCCCGATCTTAATCTGTTTACTGAGCTCCGGCGGATGCGACGACTTGCGCCTGAGGTGCCAGCTCATCAACTGTTAGCATGCGCCACGGTGGCAGGGGCTGAGGCCCTAGGGTTTGGTGAGATGTATGGCACGATAACCCGAGGTCACCGCGCAGCACTAATTGGGGTGAAGGCTCCAGCTGCTATTGGCAATGTGGAAGAATACCTACTAGGTGGTATAGATTCAGGCCAGGTGTTCTGGCTTGAGCAAGAGTGAATGGATTGGTTCACTGTCGACATCAGATGTTACGCCTCAGGCTTTACCTGTCGTTTGTGCGATTCGGACATACGGTATTCGCTCTACCGTTTGCCTTGGTGGGGGCTCTACTTGCTTCTCAGCAGTATCCCATCACGATGGGCCGCGCCGGCTGGATCATTGCGGCTATGGTGACGGCTCGCACAGCGGCTATGGGTTTTAATCGCCTGGTGGATGCTCGATTTGATGCGCTAAACCCAAGAACAGCGGACAGGGAACTGCCTCGTGGTGCGCTTAAAGGCAGTGATGCTGTGGTGCTCATTGGAGTGTCTTCGGTGGCCTTTGTTCTTGTTACTACCCAGCTCGGTCTGCTCTGCTTAGTGCTATCACCAGTGGCGCTCGTGATCGTGTTTTGGTATTCCTTAGCCAAGCGATATACAGCGTTCACGCAGTTGTTTCTTGGACTAGCATTGGCAGTTGCTCCAGTCGGAGGCTGGTTGGCAGCAGGTGGTAGAGGTGGCTTGGAACCCTGGTTGCTGGCTCTGGGCACAGGGGCTTGGGTTGCTGGATTCGATATCTTCTATGCCTGTCAGGATTTGGAGTTCGATCGTGCCAACGGTCTCCAGTCCATTCCAGCACGCTTTGGGGTTCAGAGGTCCTTGATCATTGCTCGCTGTTTACATGTTGTTACAGTTTTGGCACTGGCAGCGGTAGTGTTGGTTGCGCCACTGGGGTGGGTGTATCTTGCTGGCGTGACTGGTGTGGCTTTGTTGCTTATATATGAACAATCACTCGTAAGGGCGGATGATCTTTCTCGTGTCAAACAGGCATTCGACTTAAACGGTTATGTCGGTTTCTTTTATCTAATGACAACGACAGGGGCGGTCTATTTTGGATGAATCTGGTCGTTGTATCGCGGTTGGTGTGACTGGGGCCAGTGGAGCGCTTTATGCGGTGCGTACGATCGCGGCGCTTTTATCAATAGGTTGTCGAGTCGAGCTCGTAGTATCTGATTTTGGGCGCCGCTTGCTTCGTGATGAACTCGGTGAATTTGGGGCAATCGAGCACCTACCTGAGTACCTGGTGAATCGATACGGAAAAGATGTGCAGTCAGGAACCCTGAAGGTACACAGTAATAGAGATGTAGGGGCATCTATTGCGAGCGGAAGTTACGCTTGCGATGGCATGGTCATTGTGCCGTGTTCGATGAAAACTCTGGCTGGCGTGGCCAATGGGCTATCTCGTACACTTATCGAGCGCGGTGCTGATGTCATGCTAAAGGAACGTCGCCCGTTGATCATTGTTCCTAGAGAGACTCCGATGAGTCTGATCCAGTTGCGGAATTTGGTGACATCAGCCGAAGCAGGTGCGTTGGTCATGCCGGCAATGCCGGCATTCTATCAAGGTCCCAAGACGCTTGATGACCTGGCGGATTTTATGGCCGGCAAGATTCTTGCAGCCCTTGGGTTTTCTCATCAGCTCTATCCTTCATGGGAGGGATGATGGGAAATCAAAAAGGTGAAAAAGAGAAACAGGTTTCAACGTTGCTCAGCAAAGAGCCTTGGCGAATTGCTGGAATGTTTAGTGCTATCGCGCATCGCTATGATCAGATCAATCACTTGCTCAGTATGGGACTCGATCGTCGGTGGCGTCGACGTTCCATTCAAGCTCTTGAGCTCTCTGGTGGTGCCTATGTGGTTGATGTTTGTACTGGAACTGCCGATCTCGCAGTGACAGCTTCCCGCCATGTTCCATCCCCAGGTTTAGTGTTGGGGGTAGATTTTTCAGATGGCATGTTGTCGTTTGGCCAAGAGAAGGTGCGGTCGGCTGGATTGGGGAGTGTAGTGCGGCTTGCCCGAGGAGATGCCTGCTCTCTTCCCTGCAGATCTGATTGGGCTGATGCCGTGACGGTTGGTTTCGGGCTCCGTAATGTTGCCGAAACAGAACAGGCTGTCAGGGAAATGTATCGGGTGCTCAAACCAAGGGGACAACTGGCGATCTTAGAGTTTGGGGAACCCCATCTGCCGGTGCTGCGAACTATGTATCTTTGGTATTTCCGACGGGTTCTTCCTTGGATTGGCCATCGATTATCAAAACATTCTGAGGCGTATGCTTACCTTCCCGCTTCGGTCAGTGCTTTTTTGGGACAGAAGGCGCTTGTACAATTACTCGAGGTGTGTGGTTTTACTGATGTTCGTCTTGTGCGTCTCACCTTCGGCGTTGTTTGTCTGTACGTTGCTAGAAAACCAAGTAAGGGCTGACTATTTGGTGCCCCTTTCGAAAGCTGGGGGAGAACGGCAGGGTCTCTAAGGGTTCACTGCGGAATGGCTAATTCTGCTTTTTGGTTGAGGTATTTCGCCAATCTGGGCAAGGCGACTCGTTGCTAGCCTAAACACACCTGATATACTCGCTAACCACTGTCATTATGCACTTCGACTTCGAGGGGCGATACTTCGATACGCCGTCTTTAGAGTCGGCGATGTCATGGCGTGAGCGCCTGCTCGTCTCATTCTTCGTGCATCTTCTTGCCCTAGTATTGGCACTGGTCCTACCACAGCTTCAGTTTGTGCAAGATGCGGCGCAACGCAGAGCAGAGCGGTTGGCTGCGTTGACTCAAGAAGAACAAAGGTTTGCACTTCTGCAGGATCGGTCGGATGAGCCCACTTTCATCTTTGTTGAACCGCTGATTGATACACCAGCCCCGTCTTCGCCTCCTTTGGCGCCGTTGTCAGATCTCGATCGTGTGGCGCAGTCCCCCGATCAATCAGAGATGCCGCTTAACGATTTGCCGAATGCTGAAGGAAACTCGTTTGATTACATCCAAAGCGAGAACATGTCCGATGATCGAGACCTTGGTGCCTTGGCAGATGAGGAGACGAATGTTTCAGATGTTGGGACTGAAGGACTAGGGGATGTTCTAGACGGAGATAGCTTTGAAGAGAATCTAGGGACCGAAGATTCGGTTGTAGCGCGAGCTGACGAGCGTGGACAGGTGAGCCCAGAGTTTGATCCAGCAGAGAATCGATCTACTGAGTTCGGGGCACCGAGTGCAAGCGCGCGACCTGGACGAATCTTGAACCAAGCGTTAGGGCGCTTGGATGGCGTTGCGAGAAGTCAATCATTCCATAATCTCAGAGGGCAGACTGATCGGTATGGGCCGGATATTCAGTTTGATTCGAAGGGAGCTGACTTCGGGGTTTGGATTAGGCGATTTCGTGCACAGATCTACCGTAATTGGTTTATTCCATACGCTGCAATGTCTATGTCTGGAAATGTGGTTCTTACCTTCAATGTCCATAAGGATGGAGCGTTGACTGAGCTCGCGATCCAGCGACCCTCCACTGTTGATGCTTTTACCAACTCGGCTTATAACGCGCTACGTGGATCAAATCCTACGTATCCATTGCCTCCAGAATATCCAGATGATCAGGCTTTCTTCACGGTAACTTTCTACTTTAATGAGCGTCCTCCTGGACGTTGAATAGTTGGCATGCCTAACAGACTAACTAGCCTTGGGATTGGACAAGGCAGTTGGTGGTATTCGGTTGTGGTCGACGTTGTGGTGACCGCTCTTGGCTATTGCGTCCGTTTTGGTTGATTCGAATTATCGGTAAAGTTGGTTCACGGCCTTGTTGGATAGTCTTGGTGTTAATCCGGCTCACATTTCGGAGGCCGAAGGGCAGAACATCGACTACATATTTTTTGGTGTTTTATGAAAACAGCAAATGGTCAACCTTTACTTCTGGCTATTGTGGGTCAGACATCAACAGGTAAGAGTAGGCTCGCTTTGTCTCTTGCAGAAACATATGTTGGCGAAGTTATCAACTGTGATTCGACTGCTGTGTATCGAGGTTTTGATATTGGTACCGACAAAGTGCCTAAGGCAGAGCGTCGTGGGGTGCCACACCATCTAATTGATGTAGTTGAGCCAACAGAGATCTACTCAGCAGCTAGGTATAGTAACGATGCTGCACAAGCTGTCCATGGCGTGACTGCGCGACAGCGTCTTCCAATCCTAGTAGGTGGCACCGGACTCTATTACAGGGCGCTGACGAGAGGGTTGTTTTCTGGGCCTGGCCGGAATTCAGCTATCCGGGCGCGATTAGGCCAAGTCTCTCGACGTCGTGGTGTTGAGAGGTTGCATCGGTTACTGGCTCGCCATGACCCAGATTCAGCCGACCGAATTCAGCCAAAGGATGAGAAGCGTCTCATAAGGGCCCTTGAGGTGTATATGCTGACCGGCCGAACACTTACTGATCACTTTTCTGAAACACAATCTCCGATCTCAGAATATGCAGTGGTAGCCGTAGGTTTGCGTTTGCCGAGTGACGCCCTTCGAGATAGGATTTCCAACCGAGTTGACCGGCAGTTTGATCATGGTCTGTTGGACGAGGTGGTGGCATTGTTGACTAAAGGGGTGCCACTAGAAGCGGGTCCTTTCGGGGGATTGGTATATCGCCAGGTTGTCGAACACTTGATGGGGCTCCGAGACCTCGATGAGACACGTTCGCTTATAGTGCGTGAGAATCAACGCTACGCAAGACGTCAGTTGACTTGGTTTAAAAAAGAGGAGCTACACTGGCTTGATACTCCAGGAGAACACCCAGACACTTGGGAGGCAGTGAAAAGGTTGGTGGACGATCTGGCGGCTACGCCAGGAGGCTAGTGGTCGTTATTAACAGTATTTTCGTATTATCTTGTGGTATTTCCATTGTGACTATTCGAACTGAACTGGAGGCGTTAGAGGTTGAGCAGTTGGCTGAATATGCTGCCAAGAGTTGCGATTCGAGGGGACGTTTGCGTGCAGAATCCCCTGATGTTATTCGTCCTTCCTTTCACCGAGACCGAGACCGGATTGTGCATAGCAAGGCATTCCGACGGCTCAAGCACAAGACCCAGGTCTTTTTCTCGCCATCTGGGGACCATTATCGGACTCGCTTAACTCACACGTTGGAAGTGTCGCAGGTAGCACGTACCATTGCTAAGGTGCTTCGTCTCAATGAAGACCTAACCGAAGCAATCGCGCTCGGTCACGATCTTGGACACACGCCGTTTGGGCATGCTGGAGAGAAGGAGCTGAACAAGCTGATGCCAGGTGGTTTCAATCACTATGAGCAAAGTCTGCGGATTGTGGAGGTGTTGGAGCAAGATCGGAAAGGGCTTAATCTGACTTGGGAGGTACGTGATGGGATCGCGAAGCATTCTAAGGGGAAGGACGGGGCTCCGCTTGGGATAGAGCTGTCTCGACGTGCTTCAACTCTTGAGGGACAGGTGGCTCGTGTGGCCGATATGATCGCCTACGTTAACCACGATATAGACGATGCGGTTAGGGCTGGCGTTATAGGCGTGTCTGATTTACCTGTGCGTTTACTTGAAGAGTTGGGACAATCATCCTCCGAGCGGATTGGGACGATGGTATCTGACGTAGTTAACGAAACCCTGGCTAGCCTACCTGATGTAGAGCTTCGTATGAGCAACGGGACCTTGAATGCGTTATTAAAGCTTCGGTCGTTTTTATTTGAGGCTGTGTACGAGAATACCACTGCGACGGCTGAGTTTCAGAAGGCTTCAGATATTCTTGGCGGTTTATGGGACCGGCTGCATGAAAGACCTGAACCGTTCCTGGATAAACGCACCATAGAATTTGAGGGCATGGACACTGCTGTATGCGATTTTGTTGCTGGCATGACAGACAGATATGCAGTCGAAACCTACGAAAGATTTTTTATTCCTAGGCCATGGGTGTCGCTTGAGGCTGGCAAAGCTGAGGTTTAGGCTTATAGGTGCCAGTAGGAGGTAGGCTCTGTTTATGGGGGTGGATTTTCCTAGGTGAATCGTAGGTTGCAGCGGGTTCTGGTTTGCTTAATGGATTAGCTGTAATTGGTTAGCATGGAGACCATTGTGCCAGTCGTTGGTAGGTACGTGATAGAGTTTTAAGTCTCAACCCTGTCTGGTCAGCCAGGAGAAAGTTGCTTGGGTATGTCAGGTCTGTTCCAGTTGAATTATCCCGCTAGGGAGCTACATGCTATCTAGGCAAGAAAGAGGATTTACTCTTATCGAACTGCTCATTGTGGTGGCTATTATAGGAATCATCGGGGCGATTGCAGTGCCAGGTCTGATGAGGGCGAGGATGTCTGGAAATGAGGTGTCTGCGATCGGATCTCTCCGCGCTATCAACTCAGCACAGGCAACATATGCGGCTAGCTGCGGCGGAGGATTTTACTCTCCAAGCTTGACCAACCTTGGTACTCCGCCCCTAGGGAGTGTCGATGGGTTTATTGGTCCTGACTTGGGGTCGGTCCAGCAACCGGTGAAGAGCGGTTACACCATAACGTTTAACCCCGTGACTGTTGCTAGTGGGTCTCAAGCTTCCTGTAATTCAGCATCAGCGGGCTCGCTGCTCTCTGAATACTTTATACAGGCAGACCCTACCCCAGGCGCAGGGCTACGTCACTTTGCAACCACTCAGAGTGGCACAATTAGAACGGGGACATCCCAATTGTCGGATAGTAACGCCGGCACTCCCATTCAGTAACCACAGTCACGGGGTTGAAATTTAATGTGTGCTGTGGAGCTTCAAGGTGGGCCTTTATTATTTTGGGTAACCTAGTCTTGCGATGTAGGGGTAAAATCATAGATTCGGTTGCCAGTAATTGGGGTGGTCGGTGGAGGGTGTTTGCGAAACAAGGTCTGGCTCTGGAAAGAGTGAGATTGGGTCCAGTGATGATAGGGAACGGCACTCAAATCTAATTGCGAGTGTCGGGTAGGGGCAATGAAGCTCGAACTTCGTGAGATTACTGAGCAACGAGTTCGGATCAAGCGTGACTTGCCGCCGGCGATTCTTGGGCTAGACGGACTCAGTCAGTATAGAGTTGTGGACGCGGTCTCGCTAGATCTTCAGGTCTCCAAAGATGGCAGCAAGTATTGGCTTGGTGGGCAAATTGATGCATTGCTCAAGATTGAGTGTGGCCGATGTTTGGACATGTTCGAATTCAAGGTGAAGATAGACATTGACCTACTCTACTTACCGTTGTCTGACGACAAAGAAGATAGTGACGTTCTCGTCGAAGAGTCTGATCTGAGGGCGGCCTATTACCAAGACGAGCAGATTGACTTGGCTCAACTGGTGATGGAGCAATTTCAGCTAGCTATGCCGATGAAGCCCCTTTGCCGTGATGGGTGTCAAGGGTTGTGTGTAATGTGTGGCGGAAACAAGAATTTCGAATCATGTCAGTGTGTGGAGTCGTGGGAAGATCCCAGACTTTCCGGGTTAAAGAGCTTGCTTGAGCAATGAAGCCGATACTCTTGATTCCGTTTAAGCGTTATTGTTGTTAGGGTTTGCTGTAAATCTTGTATTCGGAACCAGGGTGAGCGAACAAGGTTTTGATGGTTCTGGTTCAAGCCAGATAGGCCGCGGATCCAGAGACGGAACGTTGGCTAGATGAGAGGACGAAACGATGGCCAATCCCAAAAGGCGCCACTCTAAGTCGCGTACGGCCAAGAGACGTACGCACCAGAGTCTGAGTCCCGTTGTGCTCGGCACATGCCCTCAGTGTCAGGAACGGAAACCGGCCCATCAAGTCTGTCCACATTGTGGATACTACCGAGGACGGCAGGTTCGACCGATAAAAGAGGCCTGACCAAAGTTGTTTTAAGCGAGAAGCTAAGATGTTAGCTAGTAGGTGTTGTTTGCGCCAGAGTTCCGCCGAGTGGAGTCTTTATCTCTTGTTTGATGTCTCTTTCGGTGGGGTCTACTTGTTCTCGTTCCTGGTGACCAGATAGACAAGAAGAGAAGTCATGACCATGGGCAAGGTTTCCTCTCAGCAAGAGTGCCAATGATCGCATTTGTCTTTCCCGGCCAGGGGTCTCAAAAAGTTGGTATGGGACGGGGGCTTGCAGAGCGGTTCCCCGAATGTGAGGAGGCCTTCGCTCAAGCTGATGCTGCGTTGGAGGTTCCGCTTAGCTCTCTCTGCTTCGAAGGGCCTGCCGACCAACTCGTGCTGACTGAGCATACACAGCCCGCAGTCATGGCTGTTTCGGTTGCGGCACTTAGGGCATTAACTGCGCGAGGGGTTAGCGCTCAGTGGCTAGCTGGTCACAGTCTGGGAGAATATACCGCTTATGTTGCTGCGGGAACCCTTTCTTTCGGGGACGCCTTACGGACTGTGCGTAACAGAGGCAGATATATGCAAGAGGCGGTGCCGTTAGGGCAGGGAGCCATGGCTGTGATCATGGGACTCGATGAACCGACGGTGATTCAGGCGTGTATTGAGGCAGCCGATGGTCAGGTTGTTAGTCCAGCCAATTTGAACGCTCCTGGCCAGATTGTGGTGTCTGGTGAAGCAGCAGCGGTGCAACGTACCGGTGTTCGAGCCAAGGAGCTTGGTGCAAGACGGGTGATATCACTGGATGTGAGTGCTCCGTTTCACTGTGCCATGATGCGACCCGCTCAGGATCGGCTCGCTCAAGATTTTCGTTCCCTTGTTGTTTCAGACCCTGCGGTGCCAGTTGTTGCTAATGTTGATGCCCAGCCAAAGAGGGGTGCTGCCGAAGCAATTTCTTGCCTCATTGATCAGGTCACTGCGCCGGTCAGGTGGGAAGAGGTCGTGGGACGTCTTGCATCTGAAGGCGTCGATACGTATGTTGAGGTGGGTTTCGGGAATGTGTTGAAAGGACTTATTCGTAAGATAGACCGTGGCGCGAGGATCTTTTCGGTATCAGATCCAGATGGGGTCGAAGCAGCAGTCGGGGCTCTGGCTTCATGACTGAATAGCCTAAGCACGAGAAAATTGGGCAAGTTTCACTGTCCGATCTGGGTTTGAGAGGTTACAAGGGGAATGGAGCTGCTCGGCATTTTCACTACACTAGAAGATGGCTTCCTGGAACGGTGAGTTCCAGACAGAAGAGTCAAAAGATAGTTTATGCATGGTAACTTGCAGGGGCGTGTGTCGGTGGTTACAGGGGCCTCTCGTGGTATCGGGCGTTCCATTGCATGCCGGCTGGCAGGTGCCGGTGCTGTGGTGATTGCAGCGGCTCGTGATGACCATGCTGACGTAGTTGCTGAAGAGATCAGAACTAACGGAGGGCAGGCGATTGCGGTTAGCGTCGACGTGACCGTTCCTGGCCGCATCGATGATATGGTCCGCCTAGTTTTGGATGAATATGGTCGTGTCGATGTGTTGGTGAACAATGCGGGTATAGTGCGGGATCAGTTGGCACTTCGGTTGACTCCAGGCGATTGGGATGCTGTGGTAGCAACGAACTTAACTGGGGCGTTCGCTTGTGCCCGTGCTGTCCTGCGTCAGATGGTTAAGCAGAGGAGTGGCCGGATCATCAGCCTTGGGTCGGTAGTAGGCCAAATGGGCAATGCTGGACAGGCGAACTACGCTGCTTCAAAGGCTGGGTTAGTTGGGTTTTCAAAGGCGCTAGCCCGAGAAGTAGCTTCTAGGGGTATCACGGTCAATGTGGTGGCGCCTGGATTAATTGAGACTGACATGACTTCTGGCTTGAGTGAGTCTGCCCATGAAGCGATGCGCTCGCAGATTCCCATGGGCCGTTTAGGTACAACTGAGGATGTGGCGAGTGCGGTCTGTTTTTTGGCGTCAGATGAAGCAACATATATTACAGGACAAGTGTTAGCCGTGAACGGCGGCATGTACATGTAGGAGGCAAGTGAATGGCCGTTGCTGAGAAAGTTAAAAGTATTATTGTTGAACAACTCGGTGTCGATGAAGAAGAAGTGACATCGGATGCGTCCTTTGTGGACGATTTGGGGGCGGATTCTCTCGACACAGTTGAACTTGTGATGGCATTTGAAGAGGAATTCGGACTTGAAATTCCTGATGAGGATGCCGAGAAGATCACTCGGGTGAAAGAGGCCGTGGAATATATCGAGTCTCATTCAAAGAAATAGCGGTCGGAGATTGAAAATTGATTAGGCGGGTCGTGGTGACGGGTGTGGGCCTTGTGTCTCCACTTGGGATCGGAACTTCGGTGACATGGGACGCGTTATGCGCGGGACGCGGTGGGATCGGTCCGATCACTAGGTTTGATGCCTCGGAACATGCGTCACGAATTGCAGCCGAAGTTCGCGGTTTTGACCCTTTGGACTTTATGTCAAAAAAAGACGTCAAGAAAATGGATGTCTTTATTCAATATGCGATCGCGGCGGCTGAATTTGCCTGTGAGGATTCCGAACTCAAAGTAACGCCAGAGTTAGCTTCTCGCTTAGGAGTGTTTATAGCCTCTGGAATCGGTGGATTTAGCACAATCGAGAGAGAGCACAAGAAGTTGCTTGATGGCGGTCCAAGAAAGATATCCCCTTTTTTTATACCAGCGGCGATCATAAATCTAGCGGCAGGGCAAGTGTCTATCCGATTGGGGGCAAAGGGTCCAAATTCGGCAACCTGCACAGCTTGCTCAGCTTCTGCGCACGCTATCGGCGATGCATTTGAGACGATTCGCCGTGGGGCGGCAGATGTCATGGTCGCTGGTGGGTCTGAGGCTGCTATTACGCCAATGGGTGTCGGTGGATTTGCGGCCTTGCACGCGCTTTCAACTCGCAATGATGAGCCTGAGCGTGCTTGTCGACCCTTCGACCGAGACCGAGACGGTTTTGTCATCGGAGAGGGAGCAGGCATGTTGATTCTCGAAGAACATGATCGAGCCGTCGATCGCGGTGCCTCGATATACGCAGAACTAGTGGGCTACGGTATGTCGGCTGATGCATTCCACATGACTGCACCGTCAGAAGATGGTGGTGGAGCTCAGCGGGTGATGCGCGCTGCTTTGGATCAGGCTGCGATTTCACCGAACGACGTAGACTACATCAATGCGCATGGTACTTCGACCCCTTTTAACGATCGGATTGAAACCTACGCAATTAGGCAGTGTTTCGGCGCTCGAGCTGACGAGTTGGCGGTGTCATCCACTAAATCGATGACCGGACATCTTTTGGGTGCTGCTGGGGGCCTTGAAGCTGGAGTTGTGGCCTTAAGTATGCGTGAACAATTGATTCCACCAACAGTAAATTTAGAGAATCCAGATTCTGACTGCGACTTAGATTACGTTCCCCTCGTGAAGCGGAAAGCATCGATCAATTATGCCCTGTCGAACTCGTTCGGGTTCGGGGGTACCAACGCTTCTTTGTTATTCAAACGTTACGACGGGTGATGAAAGCGTCGTCTGTCCGCCAACTGTGAAAGATCTATGAAGATTGCCGTCTGTGTGAAGCAAGTCGTCACCCGCGACTGGCCTCTACGGATAAATGACTCCCATACTTGGGTCGATGACCGTGATGCCAGTTTTGAGATGAATGAACCGGATGCTTATGCCTTGGAAGAGGCGCTTCGACTCAAGGAGCAACACGGAGGCGAAGTGGTGGTTTGTTCGGCAGGTCCTCCTCGTGTGAATCAAGTCATCCGAGAGGCATTGGCCCGCGGTGCAGACCGGGCCATTCATGTAGAAGCCGAAAGCCTCGCTTCGGCTGATGGGGCCATGGTAGCTGAGGCCCTAGCGGCTCCTATGGAGGAGGAACAATTCGACTTGGTTCTGACGGGCCTGCAATCGGATGATCAGGGTTTCGCGCAGACCGGTGTAGTGTTGGCCGAGTTTCTGAGTATTCCTCACGCCACTATCATTATGGAAGTACAGGTGGGTGCCGGGCGGGTTCGGGTAAAACGGGAACTGGAGGGAGGTTGGTTTCAATGGGTCTCGATGTCAACCCCCGCTTTGCTCACTATTCAGAGTGGAATTAACCAGCTTCGCTACGCCACTCTGAAGGGAATCATGGCAGCTAAGAAGAAAGAGGTTCGCCTGGTTGAGCCGCCTGCCGAACTGGCTCGACGTCAAGAGATCTTGATGCTGTCCGTTCCTGAAAGAACAAAAGAAATCAGGTTGTTCGATGGGGCACCTGCCGAGGCAGCAGGGAAGCTGGTTCAGGCGCTTAAAGACGACGCTCGAGTGATTTAGGTTCTTAGACCTACTTGAGCCGAGGCTTTATCAACAAGTTCAAACCGAGAGAGCTGTTAGTTTCATGATTCTTGTTATTGCTGAACAACGGGACGGGGTTCTGCATCAGGCAAGTTGGGAAGCAGTAGTTGCTGCTCAGCGAACAACCCAG
>Ga0310344_10000392_pt1 | contig 35062 bp, 35 predicted proteins | sample HC15DNA20200_MG_FD_203801 | JGI IMG/M metagenome (GOLD analysis project Ga0310344, IMG submission 203801) | Marine microbial communities from station ALOHA, North Pacific Subtropical Gyre - HC15-DNA-20-200_MG | ecosystem: Environmental > Aquatic > Marine > Oceanic | place: Pacific Ocean: North...
AGCCGACATGAAAGATCTGGGTGGTGAAAAGCTGAAAGATATGGCTAAGCAATTCGAAGTTGCTGATATGAAAGATCTAGGTGGTGAGAAGCTCCGCAATATGGCCAAGCAATTCGAAGCAGCCGATATGAAGGACCTTGGCGGTGAGAAGCTCAAAGATATGGCTAAGCAATTCGAAGCAGCCGACATAAAGGACCTCGGCGGTGAAAAGCTGAAAGATATGGCCAAGCAATTCGAAGTTGCTGACATGAAGGATCTGGGTGGTGAAAAGCTCAAAGATATGGCTAAGCAATTCGAAGTTGCTGATATGAAAGATCTAGGTGGTGAGAAGCTCAAAGATATGGCTAAGCAATTCCAGGCCGCCGACATGAAGGACCTCGGCGGTGAAAAGCTGAAAGATATGGCCAAGCAATTCGAAGTGAATCACATCAGTGATCTTGGTGGCGATAAACTTAAGAACATGAGCAAAGAATTAAGTCCCACGCATATGAAGGATCTGGGACAAATCCGTCTCGAGAGTTTTGCAAAAACAATGGACGGACCTCAACTCGCAGAGCTCGATAGCCAACGGCTCGTGGTACTTGCAACAGAAATAAACATCAACACCATAACGACACTCGGCAAAGAGCGACTCGGCACTCTAGTAAGTAATATTGAGACGAAAGAGTTAGAATCACTCGAAGGCAAGCGCCTTAGTGGAATGGTAGATGGTATAGAGACGACCCAAATCAAAACACTCGATGAGGATCGAAAGGATGCCATACTAACTACCCTCGATGCTAATTTCCTTAGCAAGGGGCAAGGATTTAAATCCGATACCAATCAAGGTGCCACTGAGATTACTAATGACTTTGTAAAGAAATCAAAAGATACGACCATTCCATTTAAGCAAGATCAGGCTAAAATGATTTTTAAAATTCTCGAGGGATAGCTATTCTCAAGAAAGTCGTAATAACTCAAGCGAACTAATGCAATCATATGATAGACCATGTGATTGTTAGGGTCTCAAAATTGCAAGAAATTGGTTAACTAATTTCGTTGACCGCATGACCAAAATTATGATAATCTCGTCCGGGCTCGTATATAAGGAGCTAGTGCCATGAGCAGACGTGATCTGGCTACGGTATTACAGTTCTTAGGCATCGGATGGTACGTGGCGCTGAGCATCATTGGTTGCACCGGAGGGGGGTTGTGGTTGGATCGAAGATTCGAATCCATGCCAATACTGACCTTAGCAGGCTTAAGTCTGGGTCTCGCTACCGCCGGATACGGTACATACAAAATGCTGAAGCCACTGCTCGATCAGAACGCAATAAAATCTGCCGAGCAAGATAAAGAAAACTCCTAGGAGAGTAGAAAGTGTCACTGGCAAATAAACCAATAAAAGTGGTAATCCTCGTCGGGATACTGATTCTCGCAGGATGGTCGTTCGTGAATGGAGCCATAGGTGCCGTTTTCTTCGAGCGAGAGCCTTTCCTCGAAAAACCACACGTATCGCTAATCCCACATGCCATAGCAACTAGCAGTATAGAACTGGGGAGTCCAACTCAAGCATTTGCTATCACAAACACTCTCCTATCATCATGGATAACAACCTTAGTACTAATAACAATTTTCTTTCTGGCAACCAGAAATATGAAACTAGTCCCAAGTGGTCTGCAAAACCTTATGGAATTCGCAGTAGAGAGTTTATATAACTTCGTGACTAGCGTGGCTGGGGAAATGTATGGCAGAAAATTCTTCCCTATGATCGCCACTATACTGTTCTTCGTACTGCTCAATGCATGGATTGCCTTGGTACCGATATATCAAAGCCTTTCTTTCATCGACCAAGGTGATGGACATGTCATTGCTCATGCTCTCAAACCTGCTGCAACAGACGTGAACATGCCGTTAGCCCTTGGTCTTATATCGTTTATATGGTTCGAGTTCTGGGGATTCAAAGGGCACGGAATCAGATACTTGAGTGAGTTTTTCCGGTTTGGTCAACTTCTCAAAGGCAACATTGGTATGGGTCTTATCGACTTGTTCGTAGGTATACTGGAATTCTTCGGACATATAATCAGAATGGTCAGTCTTACGTTCCGTCTGTTTGGCAACCTAACAGCTGGAGAGATACTGCTTCTGGTAATGGGATTCCTAATGTCGTTTATCGCCCCGCTACCATTCTATGGGCTAGAATTACTAGTCGGTTTCATTCAGGCGGTCATATTCGCAAGCCTAACGCTGGTATTCGCGTTTGTTGCAGTATCGCCTCATGAAGGCGAAGAACACTGACCAAGCATTCTTCTGGAAGGAGAATCTATGATAGGATAAGTTGTCGAAAGTCGACTTAGTACGACAAAAAGTAGGTCTTTACGAACTAGTTGGGTCGAAAGACGGGGACCAAACTAAGGCAAAATCAAGTTATAAAACCCGCAAGAAATCATCGGTATCAATAAAGCTCTAAGGAGGAGTCATGTTAGGACTAGAATCGGCAATAACCACTGGGGTTACTCTCGCAGCAGAGGCAGAAGATACTGTGGGGGGAAATTACAAGCTACTCGCAGCAGGTCTCGCAGCTGGATTGGGAATGCTTGGACCTGGTATAGGTGTAGGTATGATCGGCGCAGGAGCTATGAACGCACTTGGGCGGAACCCCGAGGCTCGCGGCGCGATCCTTACAAATATGATCCTTGCTATAGCCTTCGCTGAAGCAGTAGGTATCTACGCACTGATTATGGCAATTCTACTAGCACTAGTAGTTTAACAAATACAGTTACAGACACGCCGGGAAGTGGATAAGAATGTCTGGAGGGCATCCGACAAGGATCAAGCAACCTAAGACTAACCCACATCCATGCGTCTCAGAAAGGTGGACACCGTGCCAGAATCTGGGCTCGGATTTCACATACCTAGTCTAATAACATACGGGGTCAACTTCCTGATACTGTTGGCCATCCTGTATGCAGTTGGATTCAAGCCAATCCTGAACATGCTTAACAACAGAGCGGAAACAATCCGAGAAAGCCTGGAAACAGCAGACAAAGTTCGGGAGGAAGCAGCGCGCAATCGCGAAGAGCTTGAGGGACAAATGGCTGAGTCCAGGGAGCAAGGGCAACAGCTCATGGCTGAGGCTCGTGCCGCTGCTGAAAGGTTCAGAGAAGAACAGCAGGATCGAGCTCGTGCAGAGGCAGATGCATTAATAGAACGAGCCCGCGAGGACATAAACCAAGAAAGAGATCGCGTTATAAATGAAGTTCGCAGGAATTTCGCCGATTTGGCTATCTTGGCTGCGGAACGAGTAGTGCAACAGTCCATCGATAGAGACGCTCACGGTGCGATCATCGATCAGGTGCTAGAAGATAGCAACAAATCACAATAGTTCTTAGATTGGAGCAAATAGTCAATGCCACGGAAGGGATCACCGCAGCGATACGCGGACGCTATATTTGAAATAGCTCAAGATCGAAACAATATAGCAGATTGGACAACCAATCTGGAGACGCTGGTATCAGTCCTCCAAAATAGCGACTTCCTCGATCTTCTCGAAAGTCCTAAAGTCAAAGAGGAGGATAAAATGACCGCCATCCAAGCAGTGCTGTCAGGAGAAGACCCACTGCTGCGTAACTTAATGTCTCTGTTAACGGTCCGAAACGATTTGCGCATAGCAAGTGCGATACTAGATCAGTATCGTGTGGCAGCTGATGAAGCTCTTGGTCAAGAAACTGCCGATGTAACAACGGCGGTCGAATTAACCAATGATGAAAAACAAAAACTGTCTCAGGCCCTCTCATCAATGGTAGGTAAAGCAATTAACCTGAACCTGAAAGTGGATCCAGATATTGTAGGGGGGTTCAGGGCGCGGGTCGGAGATAGACTAATAGATGGCACATTAAAATCACGATTCGAGAGGCTTCGTCAGGAGATTGGAACTAACTGAAGACACCAACAGGCTCGTGTGTAGAACTCGGTCTACAGCTCAGTCATCAACCAAAGGGAGTGCACTATGGCAACAAGCGGACAAGATATAACCTCGGTAATACGGAAGCAAATTGAGGAATTTGGCACCACAGTTCCTGTGGTCGACGTGGGTACAGTAGTAGAAATAGGAGACGGAATAGCCCGGGTACACGGACTATCGGGTGCTAGGTCAACAGAAATGGTCGAGTTCGAGGGTGGCGTACAAGGTATCGCAATGAACCTTGAAGAAGATCAGGTCGGCATAGCTATTCTCGGAGAAGACTCGGCTGTCAAAGAGGGTGACGAAGTACGTACCACAGGTCGTGTTATGCAGGTACCGGTCGGAAATGCCATGATAGGAAGAGTTGTAAATGCTCTTGGAGAACCTATCGACGGTAAAGGTCCGATCGACACCTCAACCTATCGACCAGTAGAAAGAGTGGCACCAAACGTCACAGATCGAAGTTCAGTCAATACTCCCGTTCAAACTGGTATAAAGTCCATAGACGCAATGATACCTATAGGCCGAGGTCAGCGTGAACTCATAGTTGGTGATAGGACAATCGGCAAAACGGCCATAGCACTTGACGTAATAATCAACCAAAAGGGCGGTGACCTCATCTGCATATACGTAGCCATAGGTCAGCGAATTGGTAGAATAGCAAGCATGGTCGCAACACTCGAAGAACACGGCGCCATGGACCACACCATCATAGTAGCTGCCACCGCCTCAGACCCAGCCCCGTTGCAGTACATAGCTCCATTCGCTGGATGCGCGATGGGCGAAGAATTCATGGAACAGGGGAAGGATGCCCTGATCATCTATGATGACCTCTCAAAACATGCATGGGCGTATCGCCAATTGTCGTTGCTACTCCGAAGACCTCCTGGAAGAGAGGCCTACCCAGGAGATGTGTTCTATCTACACAGCAGATTACTTGAGAGGGCGGCAAAAGTTGACGAAAAAAATGGTGGAGGCTCATTAACAGCACTCCCCGTTATTGAGACATTAGCTGGAGACGTTTCGGCATATGTTCCAACTAATGTTATTTCCATCACGGATGGGCAAATATATCTGGAGCCAGATCTCTTCAACTCCGGAACCCGTCCCGCGGTAAACGTTGGTCTGTCAGTATCTCGAGTCGGGGGAGCTGCCCAGTCAAGGGCAATGCGCTCGGTAGCCGGACGTCTAAGAATGGACATGGCCCAATATAACGAACTAGTAACTTTCGCACAATTTGGAACTGCAGATCTTGATGCCGCTACCCGGCAACAGTTAGAACGAGGTCAAAGGACAACAGAGGTACTCAAACAGCCACAATACCAACCTCTAACCATGGCTCAACAAGTTTCAATACTATACGCAGTGCTAAATGGATACCTTGACGACGTTCCTGTGGAGAAAGTTCAGGAGTTTGAGTCAGAATTCCACACATATATGGAAGGTGCTCACTCTGCTATGCTTGCCAAGATCATGGAAACGAAAGATCTCGACGATGCCACCACTCAGGAACTTGTGAAGGCGATTGAGGGATTCAAAGCAACTACCTCCTACTAAAGACTATCAGGAGATCTCATGCCCAATCTACGTCAACTGAAACGCCGCGGAAGAACAATAGAAAGTACTATTAAAGTAACTGGAGCTATGGAAATGATAGCTGCGTCCAAGATGCGGCGTGCCCAGCAAAATGTGCTTGCAGGGAGACCCTATAGTGAAAGCATCGCCTCACTACTGGGTCACTTAGTAACTCAATTGGAACCTGGGGAAGCAACTCATCCTCTTATGGAACAACGTGAGGTTAAGAACTTAGGAATGGTACTGATAACAGCAGATCGCGGTCTTTGTGGGGGGCTGAATTCTAATGCTAACCGCGTCGCTGCCCAGACAATAGTCTCATCTGGAGTACCAGCTAACCTATTCACAGTCGGTAAAAAAGGACGAGATTTTATGGTCAGATCCGGCAGCAATGTGCAAGCCGTATTCACTGATCTAGGTGACTATCCAAAACTAGATAGCATATTGCCTCTGGCAACTTTAATTGCTCAAGAATATGAAAGCGGATCGATTGACGAAGTCCAACTAATCTACAACAAATTCATCAACGTACAGGTACAGCAACCTGTAGCTCAAAAAATCTTACCACTGGAACCGGATGGTGAGATAGAAGTCAACAAGCAAATTGGCTACATATATGAACCTGGACCGGCAGAAGTCCTCAACGCGCTTGCTCCTAGATATCTTGAAGTTCTGATCTACCAAGCTATACTGGAATCCATAGCCAGTGAGCAGGCATCACGAATGGTGGCAATGCGAAATGCAACAGACAATGCAAACAACATGCTTGATGATCTAACACTGCAAATCAACAAAGTCCGCCAAGAAAGTATCACAGGCGAACTTCTCGACATCATAGGCGGTGTCGCAGCCCTCGAAGGTTAAGAAACTTAATTACACAGAAAGAAAGCGGGGAAACCAATGGCACGTGGAAGTAAAGGGAAAGTAGTACAAGTGCTAGGGACAGTAGTCGACGTTGAATTTCCACCGGACGAACTGCCCACAATTCTCAACAGCATCGAAGTAGACCACGACGGTGAAAAGTTGGTTCTGGAAGTAGCTCAGCACATCGGAAATCGATGGACCCGGTGCATTGCGATGGGAGCAACTGATGGATTGGCACGAGGAGCAGCGGTCACGGATACTGGTGCGCCTATCAGTGTACCTGTCGGTGACGGAACGCTCGGACGTCTTTTCAATGTTTTAGGTGAACCGCTTGACAATCTCGGGGACGTGCCCAGTGAAGAACAGTGGCCACTCCATCGTTCCGCCCCGAGTTTTGAAGAACAAGACTCGTCAACCGAAATACTTGAAACGGGCATCAAGGTATTGGACCTAGTCACTCCCTTCACGAAGGGAGGAAAGGTCGGAGCATACGGAGGAGCCGGCGTAGGAAAAACAGTAGTTATCATGGAGCTCATCCGCAACATCGCCACTGAACACTCCGGTACATCTGTTTTCGCTGGAGTAGGAGAGCGTTCTCGAGAAGGGAATGATCTCTGGAACGAGATGTCAGAGTCCGGGGTTTTGAAAAACACTGTGTTAGTCTTCGGGCAAATGAACGAAGCTCCTGGGGTTAGAGCACGAATAGCTCTGACAGGACTAACCATGGCAGAATACTTTAGAGATACACAAAATCAGGACGTTCTGCTGTTCGTTGATAATATATACCGATACATCCTAGCAGGTATGGAAGTATCTGCATTGCTTGGTCGTATGCCCTCAGCAGTAGGATATCAGCCCAGCCTAGGTACGGAAATGGGAGCACTCGAGGAACGGATTGCCTCCACTAACAAAGGATCTATCACCTCGTTCCAAGCAATCTATGTACCTGCTGACGACTATACTGATCCTGGTATCGTGACCACGTTTGGACATCTCGACGCAGTAATTTCACTTGACCGAGCAATCGCTGCTCAGGCTCTTTTCCCAGCGGTCGACCCACTTTCGTCCAACTCCCGTATCCTAGATCCTGCAGTAGTAGGAGAGGAACACTATCAAGTTGCACGAGGGATACAAAGAGTGCTGCAGAGATACAGAGACCTACAAGATATTATAGCCATACTTGGAATGGAAGAACTGTCCGAAGAAGACAGACAGACTGTAGCTAGAGCCCGCAAAATACAACGATTCCTCTCACAGCCCATGTTCGTAGCAGAGGCTTTCACTGGTCGCGGAGGTCGCTACGTTCCAGTTCAGGAAACAGTGCGAGGGTTCAAGGAGATTCTTGATGGCAAGCATGATGACCTTCCAGAGCAAGCTTTCTACATGGTAGGAACAATTGACGAGGCGATTGAAGCTGCACAGGCCATGGCAGCAGTTGAGGCATAATTAGATGGCAACCATGCAATTCGAAATAGTAACGGCCGAAGGGGTACTTTACTCTGATGAAGTAGACGGCATCGTCGCTCCCGGAATTGACGGTGAGCTAGGCGTTCTGCCTAATCATGCGTCATTGCTAACAGTTCTCAAACCGGGCGAACTACGCATTCTCAAAGGAAATGAAGAGACTGACGTCGTAGTCACCGGCGGATTCCTTGAGGTACTTGACAACAAGGTAACCGTCCTCGCGGACGCTGCCGAAAGATCTGAAGAAATTGACATTGCTAGGGCAGAAGAAGCAATAGCTCGTGCACAAGAGCGTGTTGCCAGCAGAACATCGGATATGGACCTAGCGCGGGCGCTTGCGTCCATAAGACGTGGCGAAGCTCGTCTTCAAGTAGCGCGGCGACAACGGATAAGGCGTCCTAACCGTAGTGAAGCTCCTCAGTAAATGGGCTAGAGGACTAGGCATTTATTATACTAGATCCTCTTTGACAAAATAGGTCATAGCCTGCAGTGACAAAACTGGATCTATATTAGATACGCGCACATCATCCGGAACCCTCGGGGAATATGGGGCGTAATTCAACACTGACCTTACCCCTGCTGACACCAACTGATCTACCACCTGTTGAGCCTGAGAAGCAGGGACTGCCACTATGGCTATCCTAACTTGAGATTCACCAAGCACCCTATTGAGTTCGTGTATTGGTCGGATAGTTAATCCACTGACGGTTCTGCCGATCTGCTGAGGATCCACATCGAAGGCCTCAACTATGCGAAAGCCTTCCCTTCCAAAATTAGGGTACCCTAAAAGAGCAAGACCAAGTGAACCAACTCCAACCAAAGCGACTGGCCATTGCACCCCTGGAACAACGCCCAGTACTTCCCTTATAGCACTAGACAGATGAGCTACACTGTAACCCTTCCCTTGCTTACCAAAACGACCAAAATAACTCAGATCTTTTCTAATTTGTGCAGGAGTTATACCCAGTAGATCACCTAGTTGGTGAGAACTAACATCTTTTATATCCTGAGAGTTCAGAAGAACCAATGCCCGAAGATAAATCGGCATTCGACCTATTACAACATCGGGGACATCACCTTCAATCCCGTTGTTTCCAAATCTCTGCATATATCACCTAGTGCCAAACGTATGACCTATATACCATAGCAACTTTCAGCATTCTAATGGAAGGGTTACGAAGGGTCAACCAAACAATAGAAGGCAACAACTACTCGGAGCATTTCACAGGCTTTCCGCTTCATTAATGTATTCTAGGAACTTATGGCCAAGTATAAAAACTTTCTGGCCACATTTTGCGCATCGTATGCCAATCCTGTCAGCAACCTGAAACACGACCCATTCACTATTTCCACACATATGGGGTCTTTTTGTAGAAACTCGATTGCCGATTGTTACTCCATCCATTCGGAGCCTTCTGCCTGAAGCACTTCGTTAATAGAATCTCGAAGAGTTGCAGCCGCGTTTTGGGCAGCTGCAGCATACCCATCCGGGCTGGATGAGGCATATAGCACTTGACGAGAGGCTGATATCAGAACACCTGCTCCATGACTATCAATGCCACTGGCAACTGATGCCTCCAACATACCTCCTTGAGAGCCAACCCCAGGTACTAATATCGGTAAGGAAGGGCATGCATCCCTTATACGCTTTAACTCAGAGGGATAAGTTGCCCCAACGACAAGTCCGATATCTGCCTCTGTTTCCCAAGACCCTATCGTCCTAGCAAGATATTCGTAATAGGGTATCCCAACATCTAAGTGCGGAGCGCTCACTATCAGATCTTGAAAATCTTTAGCTCCAGGATTAGATGAGCGACACCAGAAAAACACACCTTTATCTGATCGCAAAAACGGAGTAACCGAATCAAATCCTGCAAACGGGTTACATGTAATCGCATCGAAGCCCCAAACATCATACAAAGCTCTAGCATATGCATCGGAAGTTGAGCCTATATCACCCCTCTTAGCGTCCCCAATGACTACTATGTCTGCGGGAATTATTTCTAGCGTTTTCTCTAAAATACGCAGACCATTTATCCCAAGTGCCTCATAAAAACCCAAATTAGGCTTATACGCACAAACTAAATGTTGGGTATTTTCAATAATTGCCTTGTTAAATTCAAAGATATCGCTAACTGGCACTTGGTCCGGATGGGGATCCAAGCCAACACAAAGTAACGACTTATTCTTTTTTGATATTTTCTCCAGCTTATCAATGAAGCGCCCCATACTATCCCCTGATACGTAATATGTTACACCGATCCATGCGATGGCTATCGCAACACACCGGGCAGCAACATTGTAAGATATAATGTTGATTGCAACCTGCATTTTCCTAACGCGATATATATGATTTATCGATTTTGTGATCTAGTAAATATCGCCCCACTAGTCCATTGCACTCAAGACTATATCAGTTCTAAAGGTGAGTGGTCCTAAAAACCTACTTCAAGGAGAGTCTTTGTGCACATCACTCAACAAAACGTAACATCCACTCTCTTCAACAAATTAAGCACCCATTACGGGAGTCAGAATTGGTGGCCTGCAACGACTCCTTTTGAGATGGCATTAGGAGCTATACTAACCCAATCAACGAATTGGAATAACGCGAGTAAAGCTCTTACAAACCTCGAGAAAAGGGGTCTTCTCTCTCCTTCCGCAATTGATGAAATCCCTCACGAGCGACTGGCTATAATCATACGCCCAAGCGGCTACTACAACGTCAAGGCCGCAAGGCTGAAAGCATTTGCGAACCACATATATGATTCATACGGAGATGACTTCGAAAGTTACCTGAGGAGACCAATTGATGTACTTCGAAAAGAATTGCTTTCGGTAAAAGGGATCGGAAAAGAAACTGCGGATGCGATCATACTATACGCAGGAAATAAGGCAATTTTTATAATTGACGAATACACTAAACGTTTGTTTTCCCGCATTGGACAAGGGCCTGCAAACGAAATTTATGACCACTGGCAAACATTCTTTCATATCAATGTACCAAGAATCACGGAAGTTTATAACGAGTATCACGCACTCATTGCAGAACACTGCAAAACTTCCTGTAATAGCAAGCCAAAATGCGACACGTGCTTCCTTTCAGGGGAGTGCCAAACGGGAAAACAAATTCTCTCACAATCATAGCTCGGTTCTCCGAAACCAACTTGATCAATCCTTCTCATTCAATAACCCGTCAAGTGCAATAAGAGAGCTCGATTTAAATATTAAATAGACTTCTTGCCCTAATTGGATGTTCAGCTCTTGAGTTGCCATACGACTTAGTTGCACAACTACAGTTGCACCCATATCTGCATATATCAGAGCAGAATCCTCCATCATATGTATTTCTTTGACTATCGCTTTTATATTATTTCGTGCACTTATTCCAGTTTGCTTCGAAAGCGAAACAATAATATCTGCGGAAGATAATAAAACCCACACCTTATCACCAGGCTTCCTACGGTCAAAATTTGGCACGAACAAGGTGTGTTTTGAGTCAATGGATACCTCCATTAACCCCGCTTCAGAATCATGTTTAATGACACGTGTCTCAATCCAATTGTCGATTGACTCTTTTCTTGCAATAGAGAAAACATGGGCATCGTATAATACCTCACGAGGCGGTCCTTGAGCGACAACCTTGCCATCTGACATCGCAATACAAGAATCCGCGAGCACCATTACTTCGGCTATGAGATGAGAAACGAAAATCATCGATATATGGAATTCTTCCCACACTTTGCGGAGATAATTGAGCACTGCACCCCGCATACCAATATCTAAAGAAGCTGTTGGTTCGTCGAGAAGTAACAAGTCAGGAGATATGGCCAAAGCTCTAGCTAATGAAACCCTTTGTCGCTCTCCGCCCGATAAACTCGAAGGCATTCTATTTACAAGATGACCCAAATCCAGCACGTCTATGATGTCATCAACCCCTATAAGAACTCGTTCTTTGGGAACAAATTTTGCACCGTATAGAATGTTTTTCATCACACTCATATGAGGAAAAAGACGGTCATCTTGAAAAACATACCCAATACGCCGATTTTCAGGCTCTATCCAAATCCCCTTATCGTCATCATAGATAACAGTATCATCTAATTCAATGTGACCTCGATGTGGTCTGAGCAAACCAGCAATACCATTCAAAGTCGTTGTCTTGCCACTGCCTGACGCACCGAACAACCCAGTGATCCCAGATGGTATATCTGCAGTTATATCTATATCGATATTAGCTAATTGGATCTTAAGTGAGTCAATTCTCAACATGCGCTCACACTGCCCGTATAACTTAATTTAAAGGAAACAACCACAAATCCTACCTTCCCCTTTTTTGTCGTATCAACAAACTATATGCAACTAAAACAACTACCGCCAAAGAAATTGATACCAAAATCAACCTGAGCGCCACTACCTCCTGCCCTGTCTCGATAGCAGCAAAAAGAGCTAGGGGAATAGTTTGTGTCTTGCCCGGAATGTTACCGGCAACTATTATAGTTGCGCCAAATTCAGCAAGGCCTCGAGTAAAACCCACAAGAGCACCAGCAATAATTCCCTTATAGGCCATTGGAATAGTTATATACAAAAAAGTTTTCCAGCGAGTAGCCCCCAAACTTCTTGAGGCTAATTCTAATCTGCTATCAACTCCCTGAAAAGCAACCTCCATGGTCCGTACCATCAATGGTAGCGATATTATCGCACTTGCCATAACCATAGCACCCCAGGTGAAAATTATTTCAACCCCAGCAAAGTCATAGAGTGCGGATCCGATAAATCCATTCTTACTGAATAGTATCAACAACATATAGCCAGGTACAACTGGGGGCAAAACCAATGGCAAGGTAATGAGTATATCAAGTGGAAGCCTCCTTGAGTCTCGTGCTCTACTAAGCCAAAGGGCTGACCCAACGGCAACAGGCAAAACTAAACCAGTGGAGCATAAAGCTACCTGTATCGACAGGAGAATGGCTTGTATTTCTAACGAATCCATCTATTTTCGCCTACTTAGATTGCTTGATAACTGTAAACCCATACTTTTCCATAATCGCCTTCGAATATTCACTATCCAAGAAATCAATAAACCCTACACTGTGCTCGGGCTGTGAATCATCAGAAACAAGCGAAACCAAATACTCAATTGGAGAGTGACTTTCTTCAGGGCATTGCAAAATCTTTTCCACCGCACTCGATAAGTGTAAATCAGTCCGATAAATGAATGCCATATCTGCTGAACCGGTCTCAACAGATGCAAGCGCAGCTCTGGCGTTAGGGGATCGTATTACACTGTATTCGATTTGGTCCCACATTCCGAAACTTGATATGCATTGTTGTGCATACCTACCTGCAGGAGCTAAGGCTGGGTCCGCGATGGCGACAGTGTTCTCAAGGACGACTTCAATTCCCTTATCCTTGAAACGGTTCGGCTTACCAGTAACTAGTAGAAGTTCGTTAGTTAGCCAAGGATTTACATCTCTTGGTTCAACCACCCCATCTACTAGCAATATATCTGTAGGAACTGTACCAGCAGAAATAAATACGTCCGCTGGTGCTCCCCTAGTTATTTGATTTGCAAGTGACAAAGAGCCACCAAGACTCACATACACCTTAACCTTAGTTTGAGCCTGATATTCTCCTGTGATGTGCTTGAGTGGCTCTTGCAGACTAGACGCAGCAAACACCGTTATTGATTGCATATCATCCCTAAAGGAGCAAGCCCCCCCAGTCGACATAACCAGTACGCAAAGGACCACGGCAACAGCAGGTAAAACTATTACACTAGAAAATAAATGCATGTTCTTATAAGTCAATACTAATTTAAAGTGGGAACAGATATAAACTCACTCACGAAGAGGTCAGCTTATCTAGCAGCTCAGTCCAATCAGCTTCATTCATGCCCCCGTATCCTTGTCGAAAAACCACTGCTCCTGCCCCATCTAGTCCTATCTTTGTACTTTGACTTAATATCCCGTATGTTTCAAGAGTCTCTTTAGTAGCCGCCAAAGCACTCCCCTCGTGATTCGTTTCTGCAGCAAAGTTATTGATACGAGACCAATCTGGTGTGGGGTTCACCCCTAAGATTACTACATAAATCTCATCACCATAAGCTAGGCGCATCTTGCTAAGCATCCGAACCTCGGAGCGACATGTTCCTCAACCAGGTGAAAAGAAATACAACACTGCCGGGGATCCGTTCGGCACTACTTCCCTCAACGAGACATGATCACCAGTCCTATTTATCGCAAACGAACTAGAGACCGAATCGCTTTCAGTAACTATACGTCCCTCAGAAGGTTGTTCAGCAGATGTACTAGACAGCTCCGAAGCGTCACTCGCGAGACAGCTAGTGATCGCCATAATACTAACCAGAAGCAACCACCCACCTACTATTTTGTCAAGATGATGCCTTCTCAGCAATTGAATTATTCCCATCCAGATTGACCTTTTCTCAGCAACTGAAATTTTAGAAAATAATCTCACTCTGAATGAGTGACTCTATGTCTTGGGGACTCATACCAAGTACCTGCCCAAAGACATAGTCGTTATGCTCATCGAATAGTGGAGCGGTACCGATACGCTTGTCCGGTATATTACTGTAAAGAACTGGAGTGCTCATAACTTCACGTTGCCCAACTTCTGGATGATCTGGTGTGATAAAAAACCCCCGATGTCGTAGCTGCGGATTGTTAAGGATTTCCACACTGTCTAGGACCGGAGCCGCGGCAATCCCCACAGACTGAAGCTTTGTCATAATTTCTTCTGGATAATATTGGCGCGTCCATGCCGTGATTGCTTCATCAAGTTCATCCAGATTATTTTGCCGGGCATATCCATCTGCAAAACGATCATCCCTCAGCCACTCAGTGTGACCTGATACATTGCAAAACGCCTTCCATTCATCTTCTGTCTCCACAGTTATGGCTATCCACGTGTCATCCCCTGCGCATCGATAAACGTCATGAGGGGACATCATGGGATCCCTATTCCCAGTGGGCGACCGCAACCTTCCATTCATCTGAAAATCAAATACCGCCTGCGGAATCATAGCTGTAACCATTTCGCACATTGATAGATCAATCGACTGCCCTTCACCAGTGCGATTACGATGATGTAAAGCTGAGAGTAACATGAAAGCCACCGCTACCCCTATCATGTAATCAGGCCAAGTGCCTCCAATACTTTGAGGCATACCCCCCTCATACCCTGTTAGTACCGGTAAGCCTGCATAAGCTTGATTCGTCGGTCCCCAGCCAACAGTGTCACTCAACGGACCACTCCGCCCGGCTGAGGATTGATGTAAAATGATTATGTCAGACTTTACTTTGCTCAATTCTTCAAAAGTCAGACCAAATCGCTTTGTTACAGGCGTCGTATAATTCTCGGTGACTATGTCGGCGGTAGCAATCAATTTACGAGCTAGATTACGTCCCTCTTCTGTGGTCATATTAATGCTGCAACTTTTCTTCCCGTAATGTAGAGTATTCCACATCCCAGTTCTATTCAACCCTGGGATGCTGTCTGCGGAACCCTGTGGTCCGAAGCCTCCTCGAACTAAGTCAGGATGTGACTTACTCTCGACTTTTATAACTTCAGCACCCATTGTAGATAACCATTGAGTCGCATGAGGAATCGCCAGAATCAACCCAAAATCTACAACCCGAATTCCTTCTAATGGTAGATTTGTCATATTTCCCCCCATTTCAGCAAAATAAGCTTACGAAGCGATAACCCTTTCCATTTTCACAAGAGACCCGAGATGCGCCAATCACGTAGGTCTTGAGCAGAATATCCAAGTAGATCAACTAAAATAGCCTCATTATGCTCTCCAAGAAGCGGGGCCGACCTTCCCAAACTTCCAGGGCTTTTCGAAAACTTAAAAGGGACTCCAGGGTAGTTATACTCACCAGCAATAGGATGTGCGACAGGAACCCAATATTCGCGGTGCTCATATTGATCCGATTTGAGTACATCCTCAACAGTATTATAAGGAAAACACGGAATGTGATTCTCCTGCGCTCGTCTAAACACATCGTCCTTAGACAGTTCTAGGACTTCTAGTTGCGTTAAGTCGCTTATTTCCTGGCGGTTTTCCATACGTCCCTCACGAGTAGAGAACCGCTCATCCATAATCCATTCAGGTTCACCAAGCATATTCTTCAACCCTGCCCAATGAGCGTCAGCCAAAGCAGATAATGCCACATACCCATCAGCACATTGCATAGCTGCTGGTGCGGGTGCAGCAGGTCGGTCTTCAACGACATCCCCAGAATACGTGTATCTCGCAACATTAGGTCGCACCATATTGGCCAGAGCCTCATGGTGCGAAACATCCAACATTTGTCCCAACCCGGTTTGAACGCGATGGAAAACAGCCATCATCGTCGCGGATGCTGCAGTCCATCCAGTCGTCATATCCCCCTGATATTCTGCACCTTTCAATGGTGGCTCATTTTCAGGATCTGTGACAAACATAAGTGGAGTTTCGTGACCGATACCACTAGCGTGGAATCCTACAAGGTCGTTGGACTTGTAATCGCTCCATGGTCCTTCCCAACCAAATGGAGTTATCGAAGTGAAAATCACTCTAGGATTGACTGATTGAAAGTCGCTATAGGTCAGTCCCCAGTCTCTCATTTGCCCGGGTAAATGATTATCAACAATCACGTCCACATGCTTGGCAAGCTCCAAAACCACTTGGCGTCCCGTCGCGCTTCCAATATCAAGGGTGATTCCCTTTTTCCCAGTATTCAAATAAAGGTAGAGACCACTTTTCTCGGAGTTCGGAATATCGTTGGGGAAAGGGCCGATCCGCCTAGATCTATCCCCAGAAGGTGATTCCACCTTGATCACCTCGGCGCCCATCACAGCAAATGCCCTTGTGCACCAAGCAGCAGAGACAAATTCACCTAATTCAAGTACACGCAAATCAGACAGAGCACTCTCAGCCATGCTATACCTCCCCGGACAGTTAGCCTCATAAGTGGCTTGGGGGACACTATACGATATACAGGCGCCCATCCAAGCTCACGTGGGCAGCGTTAATTGCACAGGTATGGTATACACCGACAAGTATGTCGTCAAGCTTACAAATAGCCAAGGAGAATGTGCATGAAACCGTGCATATTCTCCTTATCATAACCAATTTTCGTCTTTTATTTAGATATCGGAATCGCCTTCCGTGCTTCCATAGGTTGAATAAACCAGCCAGGAATTTTCCATCTGCCGTAATCCCCGAAATCAACTATTGCAGCACTGCCCTTTAGCACCTTAACTGTCCCATCAATTCCGTGCACTAGCCCCTCTACACCTGGCCCAATGTAACGCACCTCGTTACCCGTTGATATATAGGCAATTCCTATTTTCGATGTTGTCACTGCACTCATGTCATCCTCGCCACGACTAAATAGAACATTTGTTCTATTTAGTGTACCACAAGGAGATGCAGAGTCAAGCTGTAAAAAGTACTAGCTAGTGGGTAACCCGCTAAAAAGCCGGTCGTCGGTCAAGAACGCGGAAATTTCTTCGACCTTGGATTGATACGCGAAGCCCCCTAAGTGTGTCCATCCACCAAGAAGACTTGTGACTTGAGCAGTTGCATTTGCGGTGCATATGATAGGCACTTCGGCTTTATCTGCTTCGTACTCAATATACTGCACAGGCAGCTTATCCCCTGTCAGAACAAGACAAGATGTGTTTGTCGCCAGCGCACCCATCTGTAAATCTGGCCGATCGCCTCGAACAATCACAGCCTTATTCTCTCGCTGCTGATAGTAAGGGATAGATGAATCCATTACGTTAACGCCAAGCATTAAGTGCTCAACAAGTCTCTCTTGATATTGCTGCCCGTGGGTAACCTCCCCATTAACTAGGCTCGCCAATTGGGTTATGCTTATACCTGCAAGCTTTCTACTCTCAGGAACGACAGCAAGAACTTTTATCCCTGCAGATTCAAGCATGGGGGTAAATTCAGATCGGACCCAATGCCCCCTATACCGAGGAACCCTATTTAGTATCACTCCTAGAAATAAACCTTCCAAATCATTATTTAGACCCTGATAATCAAACCATGTATCAGCATCCCTACCCACGTCAATTACGCCAACTACAGGAACCCTCAGGGATTTCACCAAAGACAACGAAGCATCGCGAATGGCATCGCCATAGCCGACATTTTTTATAGGCACTCCATCCATAACAACTGAATCTGAGTGACTCGCAATCTTCTTAGCGAGCTCTGACGTATCGATTGTAAACTCACCCTCATTTTCCAAAACAACTTGTTCGAGAACTACAGGAAAACCAAGTGCCTGTAAGTTATCAAGGTCATCATCCTTTTCTAATCCACTTAGATTTAATCTGAATGGCTTAGCTACGGAAATCTGCGACGCCTTTCGCGATCGCATAGCAGTGACCAAAGCGGCCGTTATAAGCGAATTACCTCGCCCCGCACCTAACGATGTGACATACATTGACATCATCCCTAACAAACAAATCCAGATCGACGCATCTTATCGCCTCACACAGTATACTATAGTTTGAGGATTAGACTTACTCAAAAGTAGTGTCTATTTTCAATATGCCGTTGAGTTACCCCAAATAGCTATTGCCGGTATCTCCCAGCAATCAAATAAAACTGTTTGACACCTCGGCAAAGGGTTTAATACAATCAACCTGTGTAACAGGCATAAAAACAAGAATCACTGATGACAAATACAAATCATCACTACATCTAACGGAAGTTGGAACAATGACAGGTAAAGAAATCCGAGATAAGTTCATAGCCTACTTTGAATTGCATAGCCATCTCAGGATGCCAAGTGCACCTTTGATTCCTGCAGACGATCCTACCCTACTTCTCAATAGTGCTGGAATGGTTCCTTTCAAACCCTACTTCACTGGAGAGTCCACTCCTCCGAACCTGAGATTAACTTCATGCCAAAAATGTTTTCGCACCACAGACATAGACGAAGTAGGAGACGTAAATCACCTGACATTTTTTGAAATGCTTGGAAATTTTAGCATCGGCGACTATTTCAAGAAGGAAGCCATCTGCTGGGGGTGGGAGTTCCTAACCAAAGAACTCCAATTGAACCCTGAGCAATTATGGGTAACCGTTTACGCAACTGATGATGAAGCGCACACAATATGGCTCAAAGAGGTAGGTGTTGCAGAAAATAGAATTTACCGCCTCGATGATAACTGGTGGGGCCCTGCGGGATCAGAAGGCCCCTGTGGACCTTGCTCTGAAATACATTACGATTTCGGAGAATCGTACGGTTGTTCGCCCGAATCCGCTAACTCCTCGAATCCATCTGAAAGTGAATGCGGACCAGGCTGTTCTAACTGCAACCGATTCTGCGAAATCTGGAATTTGGTTTTCATGCAATACTATGCAGATCAAGCTGGCTCTTTAACCCCTTTACCTAAACCGAACATCGACACTGGTATGGGACTTGAGCGAGTAGCAAGTATTCTGCAGCATAAGGACAACGTCTTTGAGACTGATCTCTTCAAACCATTGATCGAAAAGATTGCTACTTCCACAGAATACCCCTATGGATCAAGCCCGGATCACGATCGATCATTTAGAGTAGTTGCGGAGCACACGCGGGCATTGTCATTTCTGATCGCCGACGGCGTATCGCCAAGTAACGAAGGAAGAGGTTACGTACTGCGTCGCATACTCAGAAGAGCCGTGCGCTTTGGTGGGAAATTGGCTCTCCCAGATTTTTTCGTACAGCAGTTAGCCTCTACCGTAATTGAAACAATGTCGGCGGAATATTCGGAACTCGAACGTAACCGCAGCGCGATATTAACAACTATTGAGTCGGAAGAACGGCGATTTCGGGATACCAGCGGCAGAGCTATGAAAATACTTGATGGAATGCTGCTCTACAGAGCACTCTACAAAGCCAACCCTAACCATGACAACCCTCCTAATCCTGACCAATTCGAATCCTCACTAGAGACGTTGGGAGCATCACTAGCATTGGAAAGTCTACATTCATCAAAAACAAGCAAACAAGTCACCGCAACATGGGAAACTCGAATCAGTGGCAAAGAATTGTTTGTCCTTCACGACACATATGGGCTAGCACCAGAAATCGTCGAAGAAATTGTCTCAGAAAGCAACATAAGCATAGATGAAGAGGCGTTTTCTATCCTGATGGATCAGCAAAAAAATCAAAATAGAACCGATGATACGTTTGATATCAACGTCGATCGCTCAAACAAGTACGCGTCATATATAGGTGCACTTACATCAGAATTCCGTGGCTATGAGACTCTTAGGTGTGAGGGCGTCATAGTTGGCATACTGGTGGATGACACAATGGCACCTACCGCCTCAACTGGATCTAGCGTAGACGTTATTTTGGACCAAACTTCGTTCTATCCAGAAGGCGGAGGTCAGGCTGGAGATTCGGGTTTGCTCAGGCATGAAGATAACGTCATATCAGTCTTTAATACAACCCGAATTGGGGATCTGATTGTTCATCATGGAGAGGTGCTTTCAGGAAGGATAGAAATTGGCGCACAATTTACTACGGAAGTAGATTCGAGTACAAGGCATGGCGCAGCATCCAACCACACCGCTACCCATCTTCTCCACGCAGCCCTGCGTGAAGTCCTTGGTCCCCACATCAGACAAGCTGGATCATCAGTAACTCATGAAAGACTACGTTTTGACTATACTTCTGAATTAGCGCCATCAGACTCTGAAATATCAGAAGTGGAAGAACTTGTAAACCATAAAATTCGAGAGAATTTATCAGTAAGCAAACATGAAACTTCATATGAAGACGCGATTGATCAAGGAGCTTTGGCGTTTTTTGGTGACCGCTATGGTGATAGGGTCAGGGTCGTTGAAATCGCTGGAGACACGAAATTTAGTGTGGAGGTATGTGGTGGCACGCACCTTAACCATACCGGTGCAGTGGGAAGCCTCATTATTACAAACGATAGTAACATCGGCTCCGGATTCAGAAGAATTGAAGCCGTAACAGGAAGTACTGCTACTAAATTGATGCGCTCTACCCTCACAACCCAGTCAGCTATCGCAAAAGCACTTTACTCAACCACGGCTGAAGTGGAAGAAAAGGCAGCCTCCGTAATGGGAGACCTGACAAAATTGCAAAATGAAATTGCCGCTCTCTCTACTGTAGTGGCTAGACAATCTGTAGCAAAATATCAAGATCACGTTGAGGTTGTAGGGAACATCAATGCTATCTCGATAACTGCTCAAGCTAATTCCATGGATGCACTCAGGAATACGGGCGACTGGCTTCGTGCCAAATTGGGGTCTGGAGTTATAACTGTCGGAGCAAATATAGACGCCGTTCCCACAATAATCATCATGGTAACTGAAGATATTGTGGGACAAGGCATCAGTGCAAATACTCTCATCAAGCGTGCAGCTCCCATCATGGAAGGTGGTGGGGGAGGTCGACCCCATCTAGCTCAAGCCGGTGGCCGCAATCCTAAGAAATTAGATGAGGCCATCCAATCAGTAATCCCCTATTTGCAAGAATTAATCTCCAATACCCCATGAATCAAATCGATCAATAAAGGAGTTCTGGCTGAAAATACTTGGTGTTGACTATGGAGAGCGTAGAATAGGGATAGCGATAGCAGATTACGAAGTAGGCATTGCAATCCCCAGTAGATCTATAAATGGTTCCTCAGTGTTGGGGAGCATTCAAACCATCTTGACTATCGCAAGTGAAGAAAAAGCCTCAGAAATTGTCGTAGGACTTCCTATCTCACTTGATGGTAATATCCATCAACAAGGGAATACAATAGAAGCTTTCTGTGAACTATTACGACAACATACCGCTCTCAAGATCCACACTATAGATGAGCGCTATTCTTCTGCAGAAGCAAAGTCTTTTCTCGTTGCATCAGGCATAAGCCCTTCCAGAAATCGCGACCAACTGAACGCAGCTGCCGCCGCAGTCATATTACAAAGGTGGCTCGACAATAATAAACGCGACTCGTAGTGAATTTCGACAATACTACCTGAAGGATACTATAACTTCCCATGACCAGTCCTGAACGTAAGATCGGTATAATTGGATATCCTGCTCAACACTCCCTGTCGCCTATATTTCAACAAGCTGCACTTGATACCCTGAATATAGATATTAAATATGAAATTTGGGAAACTCATCCTGACGACTTGGAATCGGTTGTCGCATCATTGAGAGCCCCTAATATTGAAGGGGCGAATGTTACGATGCCATTCAAGGAGAAAATCGTGCCATTCCTCGACTCACTTGACCTATCTGCGCAACAGATCGGAGCGGTCAATACAATAGTCAAGTCAGACGGAATGCTAATCGGGCACAACACAGATGGCATCGGGTTTCTCGAAGCCCTTGGAGATATCCTTTTTACTCCACAAAAAAAGAATATTCTGATTATCGGGGCAGGAGGCGCATCACGATCAATAGCCTTCGCCCTAGCGCACGAAAATCCGTCTCAAATTATCATCGCAAATCGGGATAAGGACCGTGCGGTGAACCTTGCACAGTCCCTTATCGCAACTACCCCAACCACAGTAGTGCCCATAGAGTTTACAACAGCTACTCTACAGGAATGGATTCCGAAGTCCGACCTCATTATAAATGCTACTTCAATAGGCATGCGCCCGGCAGAAGATCTATCTCCCGTACCCAGCATGCTCATCCGCAAAAATATCTTTGTTTACGATCTTGTGTATAATCCTATAGAGACCGTTTTGGTGAAAAGCGCGAGATGCCGGGGAGCGGTAGCTGCCGGCGGCCTCTCGATGCTAGTCTATCAAGGGGCCCATGCGTTCACCTTGTGGACAGGAATGATTGCCCCTCGCGATCTGATGATGCGAACTGCGACAGCTCATATAGAACGCCCACCAAGTATAGGCTAGAATAGCAGGAGCTCATTATGGAACAAATTGAGTCGCAAAAAAAGATAACAGAATACTAGTATCTATGTCAGCCCCACGCTAACCAAGCGACTCACAAATATTGACATTGTCGAAGGAGTTTTTTAATGTTTCGTTTCCTCACCGCAGGTGAATCTCATGGGCCAGGTTTAACAGTCATTGTTGAGGGCATACCTGCTGGGCTCAACTTAAATAAAGAGTACCTCTCACGAGACATGGCACGACGGATGCAAGGGCATGGACGAGGTGGACGCATGAAAATTGAAACTGACGAACCTATTATACGTTCTGGCGTCAGACACGGGCTGACTATGGGCAGTCCCATATCAATTCTTATCGACAATCGTGACTTCGCGAATGGAAACGGTCCTGATGGTACCCCCTGGCAACAGGCAATGAGCATCGGTCCATCTGAAAACCCCGGTGCCCCGATAACTCATTTGCGACCAGGACATGCTGACACTCCCGGTGTTGTTAAGTACTTACAAGATGACGCCCGTAACATTCTCGAACGATCAAGTGCAAGAGAAAGCGCGGCCCGTGTAGCAGCCGGATCAATAGCTAAGCGCTTCCTTGAAGAATTCCAAATAGAAATTCATGGGCATGTTCAAGCCATTGGAGGAGTGCACGCGCCTTCTTCAAACAAACCTGACTGGAATACAGTTGAGACCTCAGTAGTTCGTTGTGCAGATGGGGAAACAAGCGCTCGCATGGTAGAAGCTATAGATAAGGCCCGTGACGATGGCGATAGCCTCGGCGGAATCGTAGAAGTTGTAGCAACCGGGCTTCCCATCGGTCTTGGAAGCCACATCCAATGGGATAGGAAACTCACAACCAAGTTAGCAGGTGCTGTAATGAGCATGAACGCTGTAAAAGGAGTGGAATTTGGCGCAGGGTTCCCTCAGGCAGATCTTCCCGGATCATCAGTGCACGACGTGATAAAACCCGTGTCCGAATGGGGCTCTGAATCTAAGGGTCCATGGGAACAGCCCTACCAACGGAATACGAATAACTCTGGAGGTCTCGAAGGTGGTATGACAACTGGCGAGCCGCTAGTTGTGCGTGCAGCTGTAAAACCTATTGCCACTATTATAAACGGACTCCCCACCGTAGATCTTCGCGACGGGCAATTCGTTGATCGAGCCCATTTCGAACGAAGCGACATCACGTTTGTCCCCACTTGCTCGGTCATCGCAGAGGCAATGGTAGCTATTGTTCTTGCAGAGGCAATGCTTGAAAAATTTGGGGGTGACCATATAAGTGAAACTAAAAGAAATCTGCAAACCTACCGCAGTAGCTATGCCAACACCAGACTACCTTAAATTGATTGAGCGGGGTATGTGCTGATATAGACTGAATGCTATGCAGTCACAATCAAACGGCAAGCAAAATTAACATAATCGAGATGAAAGCAATGCCATCATTCACTGATCTACCAAGTATTGTCCTGACAGGATTTTCCGGCACTGGCAAATCCACTGTAGGACAACTGGTAGCTAAACAATTGGGATGGGATTTTGCTGACACTGATCAGATGATCATTAGAGAATCTGGCATGTCTATACCCAAAATATTCGAAACTAAAGGAGAAGCTTGGTTCCGGCAACTGGAATCTACGGCACTTGAAAATGCACTTTCGCGTTCTCCTATCGTCGTTGCAGTTGGTGGAGGCACATTAACCTCATCCAGAAATCTTGATATAGCACAAACGTCGTCAATCGTCATATGCCTCGAGGCAAATCCTCTCGAAATATACAATCGCTTGTTCCACGAAAGTTCTACCACTGACGAGCGCCCTTTACTTAACACCCCTGATCCCTTAGCAGCTATAAAAAAACTAAAGGCAGACCGTCAGGCCTCTTATGCTGACTCACACTGGATCATCCAAACACAAACATTCGAAAGCACCGAAAAAATTGCGCTTGAGGTACTAAGAGGGTGGCACCTCTGCAGGGTTAACTTCAGCCATAAACTATTCCGCAGCACAGCAAAGCCGACGCCCTTCTCTGGTAGTAGGATCGGAGTGTCATCAGAAAGAACCTTTTCACCTATTTTTGTTGATTGGGGACATCTAAACAAGCTCACGGAACATCTGGCGCCATACATCACAAACGAAAAAGTATTTATAATCAGTGATGACCAAGTGGCACAATACTACCTCACCGACCTTGAACGGACCCTTCGTCAGTCCAATATAGAAACCCAAAGTATTTTAGTACCATCTGGCGAAGCTACTAAAACACTATCATCAGCTTCAAGAATTCATGGATGGATGGCACGAAATCGTGCCCAGCGCAGAGACATTGTAATCGCCCTTGGCGGGGGCGTAGTAGGGGATCTGGCAGGATTCATTGCTGCAACTTTTGGTCGAGGCATGCGCTTTATACAAATACCAACTAGCCTCGCTGCAATGGTTGACGCATCCATTGGTGGTAAAGTCGCTGTCAATTTGCGAGCGGCAAAGAACTTGGTAGGTTCTTTTCATCAGCCCATGTTCACCTTCGTTGATGTTAAAATGCTATCGACTCTCCCTCAGAGAGAATTACGATCAGGATGGGCAGAGGCCATAAAACATGGATTAGTTCTTGACGAAAACTATTTTGCTTTTCTAGATGACAACTGGAATTCCTTAAACACACTAGACGCTGAAACTACAACAAAGGCAATACACTGGAGTGCTGCACTAAAATCAACAATCGTTTCAATGGATGAAACTGAGCAGAATGGTACCCGAACGCTACTAAACTATGGCCATACTCTCGGACACGCGATTGAAGCATCAGCCGGCTACGGTGAATATCTTCACGGGGAAGCTGTTAGTATAGGTATGCATGCAGTCGCGACTATCGCAAATAATCTTGGACTGAGCGAAGACAAACAACTCCTACAGATACATTCTGAAATTTTGTCCAGATTTGGATTGCCATTGAGGCTCACTAAGCGCCCCTCTAGGGGAATCAAAGCTGCAATGTTGAAAGACAAGAAAAGTGTCGGGAATAGCATCAATTGGGTTGTGCTACAGCGATTAGGTCACCCTATTGTCACAACGGCTGTTCCACACGATCTAGCCATTAGTACTCTAAGAAATTTATAAACCCGGAACCTAACTCAATAGCAAGGGTTGCGCCGCAGTCAATGCAGAAACAAACAACATGTTGATATCATCATTAGTGAGTACAAATCCTGACAGTACTAGTTGGACTGAAAGCCCAATTATTTGCTACCTCAGGGTATTAAAGCTCCGCGAAACAGCTTTATTGGCTCTCATAGGTGCTTGCTCCGCGATAATAGCGGATGTTAATCCAATACCGTGGACTCGATTCCTCTGGATTTTCATCGCAGTGCTGCTAGGAAGCGCTGGAGCAAATGGCATCACGAATTACATGGATCGTGACATAGATGCACTGATGCGACGCACTCAAGGAAGAATGCTACCTAGAGGTCTAGCGAAGCCAACCCCGACCTTGGCATGGTGCCTCATTTTGGTTGCAATCGCGTTGTTGATCGCATTGGCGTTACACCCCTACTGTTTCTTCGCAGGATCGATAGCCCTCGCATCTGCGGTAATTGCTCGCAAAACTTGGGCAACTCATTTTCTAGGGTCTGTGGCCAGTAATGGACCTGTTTTCGTTGCATGGCTCGCAGTGGATCCTCGACTGTCAACGGCCTTATTACTAATCGGTGCTCTTATCGCAATTTGGGTGCCCCTCCACGTTTGGAACTTGATGATCGCATTTAGAAATGACTATATACGAGCAAATGTGAATATATTCCCGATCCACCGAACTGCATACTACACGCGCTGGGTTTCACTGATTTTAGCAATTGCCCTATGGTCTGCCGGTAACCTGTTATGGATTCTGACCCCATTTGGCATAATATACGCAACAGTTGCAAACGGAATCAGCATCATGATGATTGTGGCATGTATACAAATGATCAATCAAGGAAGTAGTATTGCCTCCTACCGTTTATTTAACCTCTCCACTTATCCCTTCCTTGGAGTAACATTCTTGGCTCTTACAGCTGACCACGTAATTCGTGGACTAGTTTAAAAAGACACACCTAATGGAATTCAAAGTTAACCAAATCAGTTCTAATCAGATTTCACGAGCAGGCACTTTGTCCACCAATCATGGAGAAGTATCAACACCTGCGTTCTTGCCTGTCGCTACCCAAGCCTCAGTAAAATCTCTGTCTAGTCACGAAATTGTCCAATTAGGGGCAGAAATGCTGCTCAGCAATGCCTACCATCTATATCTCAGACCAGGTCTGGAAATTATTCAACATGCTGGAGGTCTCCATGAATTCATGTCATGGAACGCTCCCATACTCACTGACAGCGGTGGCTTCCAGATTTACAGCTTAGGCAAGCTTATGCGAGTCAGTGAAAATGGCGTGCAGTTCAAATCCCATATCGATGGCAGTTCCCACTTCATGTCTCCTGAAGACTGCATGCTTATTCAGGCAACCCTTGGGGCAGATATTATTATGCCGTTAGATCATTGTCTGCCACATGATTCCGATACACTGGACATTAAACGATCGGTGACCCGAACGTATCAATGGGCAATCCGAGCGAAACAGAACCAAACCAATCCTAACCAATCACTTTTTGGCATAGTTCAAGGGGGAACTTCTATCCCGCTAAGGAGGGAAGCGGTTGATTCCATTACATCACTGGACTTCCCTGGTTATGCTATCGGAGGTCTAAGTGTTGGTGAATCTGCACACCTTATGTATACAACGCTCGAAGCGACAACTGAGCTGCTACCGTTTGATAAACCCCGATATCTCATGGGGGTAGGTTCTCCAGAGCACCTCATTAAGGGAGTACTATTGGGAATAGATCTGTTTGACTGTGTATTCCCAACTAGGCTAGCCAGAAACGGATCGCTGTTCACTAGCCAAGGACGAATCAACGTCCGCAACCAACAGTTCAAAACAAATTTGGATCCAATTGACGGCGCGTGTGTATGCTTAGTATGCACGACCTATAGTCTCTCATATATAAACCATCTCTTTAGAAGTCACGAGTTACTAGGCTACAGGCTAGCCACTATTCACAATTTAAATTTCATTTTACGCCTAATGGAAAATCTGCGTGCGGCTATAGCGACAGACACTCTCGTCGAGTACTCAAACCGTTTCTTAGATTCCTACGCGACAAGATGAGCTAGCAAGCTCCTCTATTTAGATAACCTAACCGCTATTCTTGCGAGCTGTAACGATCATTTCTCCCACATAGAATGGCAATTGCAAATTCCTCACGAAGTTAGGTAACAGGGTATAAAAAGGTTTAACTATTTGCCGAATCTCTGATCCAAAATTGGCCATCATTCCATAGACATACGCTACAGGCAACTTCTTAACATGTCGAGTTATCTTAATATCTTGAAAGCCCGAGATTTCAAGTAGCTGGCGAAGGCTGCGATCCGAAAATAGGTGGATATGCTCAATGGGTTGATAAGGTGGCCAGTGTTTGCGAAGCAATCTTGCAAAAAACGCTCCACTATTTGGAGTTTGCAACATAATGACACCATCGTCTCTCAAAAGTTGATGAGTCCTACGCAACATCCGAGCAGGATCAACGACATGCTCAACAACACCCATAAGAGTAATCACATCAAATTCTCGTTGCGGGAATTCATTACCGAAAAAGTCCGCCTTATACACTTTACCAGGCAATTTCTGGTTTGCGATGTCTACTGCCTCGGTTTGCAACTCTAATCCGAAAACATCAGCCCCCTTATCCTGTAACAACTCTAAGAATTCCCCAGTGAAACACCCTATATCCAAAACACTATTACCTTGCAGCGATTTACCTTGGCTAGCCATAGTGTCGGACAAAATTCTAGTGAAAGTTTCGTACACTCCTTTATATTGCTCTGCATAGTCTTGAAGCAGCCTATAATTGCCTTCAACAAATTTGTGTGAGTAATGTTCTTCCACAATTTGTTCTTCCGGCAACGGGTATGTAGAAACCAGTGCACAAGATCGACACTGGTAATAATAATATCCCTGATATTCGAACCTACGACTTTGAGTATCGCCGCAAACCAAACAAATTTGGTCTGATTTCAACATGCTAGTCTCCCCTGACAGTCAGATCGATCAATATCCCGACTTTAAACTCCAATAGCAGTCAATGATTTGGATGTTTGAGTAACGCCGTTTCCGTTAGAGCACCCAACGGTCAAGCCAAACAAGTAACGCACACTCGCGAAACTCTCCGAGACCTTTTAGTCTACCGATCCAGCAGCCTCGGGCGGTATACACTCATCAATGAGGTTTTCGACATCATCTGTAGACAAGGCTTCAAATTCGGCGGTGTCTAAAGGTATCACCACTGCAGATGTCACTGGAGCTTTTTCCTGCTGATTTTGAGGATCTAACGAAACGCCTTCCCCTGTCAGCAATTTGAAAAAGTCAGAGTCAGTACTTAAGACCAATTTATCTTGGTCTGCAAAGGCTAATTCATACGACTCAAGTTTCCGATTAAAACTGTAGAATTCCGGATCCTGAGACAAGCCCTGTGCGAATATCGCTATCGCAGCAGCATCTCCTTGCCCACGTACCTCTTCAGCCACCCTACCAGCACACGCTCGCATAACTGCCACAAGCCGATCAGTCTCTGCCGTAATCTCATTTGCAGCCTGCTCGCCTTGAGCTCGATATCTATCGGCTTCAACTTTTCTCGCAGACGCCATTCGCAAATAAACGTTCTCTTCTACTTCTTGGGGTAAGTCAGCCCGTTTGGTCCGCACATCCACGATCGTAATACCCAATCCCGCTTCGTTAATCCGACCCTGCAGGGACCGTTTAACTTCTTGCATCATTCGATCTCGCTCTATTGAGATCATCGTATCGTACGGATAGCTTGCAACTGACCCTCGTAATTCAGCAAGAACCAATGGCTCTAGTCTGCTCCGACCCCCACTAATAGTCCGGGCCGACACGTAAAATTTCTGAGCGTCAGATATACGCCAACGCGTGATCTGGTCTACTACAATTCGCTTTTCATCCGAGGTCAGGTACTCTTGAGCAACGGTATCACTTGTGAGAACTCGGTTATCCAAACGGACAATCCGCTGGATAAAAGGAGTTTTCACATAGATACCTGGTTCATCCACAACCTTCTGTATCTGCTCAAATTGAAGGACAATTCCGCTTTCTGTCTCGTCGATTATATAAAGAGACTGAGCAATCAATAACACAGCCCCTAAGACAATTACTATAATCCCAATGGACCCAAACCTACGCATCCTTGTAGTACTCCCTATTATTGGTATTTAATACTAGTCCAGGCCAGTCAAACCCAGCAATGGCAGAGCATCAACGTTGCCGTCAACTATGACCTTCTCAACAGAATTCAGGACCTTCTCAAGGCTTTCGAGATAAAGCCTCTCACGAGTCACCTGTGGTGCGCCGCGATACTGCTCAAGCAAGGCTAAGAACCTACCCGCCTCACCAGCGGATCGCTCCACTTGCTCCTGGTAGTAGGCAGCAGATCCCCGTATCTGTACTTGCACCTGTCCTTTAGCTATCGGAAGCTGTCCCGCCTTGTATGCCTCAGCTACGTTGATCGAACGAGTTTCATCTTCTAACGCCCTGACCACCTCTTGGAATGCATCCTTAACCTGTTCTGGGGGGTCGACAGTAAGCAATTTTACGTCAGTGATCTGTATACCTGTGCCATATCCAACAAGAAGGTTCTCGGTGAATTCACGTGTAGCCAATTCAACTTCACCACGACCTACAGTCAGCAGGTATTGCAAACCTGTTCTTCCCACCACGCTACGAAGAGCTACTTCTGACGTAGTTCGCAGCACTTCTTCCGGTTCAAGAACATTAAAAACGAAATCTTTAGGATCACTAACTTTGTATTGCACCACCAACTGAGCCTCTACAATGCTATTATCAGTGGTCAACATTAACGCTTCGTCCAAAACTCTAAGTGTTTGACCGTCTTGGCTTCTAAACCCAATTTGCGTGGTCCGAATAGCTTCGACATTGACCTTAGTAATCGTCTGGACAGGAGCTGGAATACGGAAATTCAATCCAGGCTCAGCTAACGAATGAAATTTCCCAAACTGTCTCACCACCGCCTGCTCTCCAGCTTCAACTGTGTAGACACCTGTCGACAACCACAGCCCACCCAGAATCAGGAAAGCTATTATCAATATTCCACGAAATCCCCCCCGGAATATTTTGCGGAATTTCCCGCTAGCACCGCCAATATTCTGGATCGTATCACCTATATTCGGGCCCCTCGGACCGTCACTTTGAAACATTTTTCCTACTTTTCTTATCAATTAGAGGTCTTATTATAACATCATATCCTAGTTTACTGTGCTCCACCAGCCACTGCTGGCACTATACTGACCTCATCGCCGTCTTTCAATTGAGTATCTAAGCCGTCAAGGAACCTTATATCCTCTCCGTTTGTATAAACATTCACGAACTCTTTAAGTTCACCCTGTTCATCCACCAACCGCTCTTTGATACCCGGGAATTCTCGCTCCATTTGGTCTATCCCGCCCCCAATAGTCGTTGCATCAACTTCTAACCGATCCTTACCATCAGTGACGCGGCGTAGTGGCGTAGGAATTCTTACTGATACAGCCATATTATAACCTCTCTCTTCGTCATTTCCCTATAAATATTTTTCGCAGCCGCATTATCCGTCGATGACATCTCCCGACGCCAAATCAACTTTTACGCCTGCATTGCTAATCCATTCGAGTCCATCTTGAATCGCCTGTTGTTCGCCCTCAAGTTCCAATGAAACCCATCCAACATGTTCGTCAACATTGGCCTGTCTAATGTTAGTAATTAGATTGAAGTCACGTCCTAAGTTATATATAAGAGGTTCCCTTATGAGCTTCTCTGGAAACGTCAGCCGAACCCTTGCAATAGCCATATTGGCCTCCACCTGTTCCGATCGATTAAGATGCCTCTGCAGAGATAATTATATATTACCCGTGACCTGCCGGAAAGATTCTATAGTAGGGTCAATAATCATCGGGTTCACCAATTCTTCCACAGCTTCCTGAGTTTTAAGTCCATTACCAGTTATATAGGCAACAGTTACCTCATCAGGTTTTATCACTCCAGTCTCTGCCAAGTGTTTAAGTCCAGATATAACTACGCCTCCTGCAGTTTCTGTAAATATCCCTTCAGTTTCAGCTAAAAGTGATATACCTTTAACCACATTTTCTTCAGGAACTGCATAGCCACTACCCGAAGATTCTTCTATCGTCCGAAGTGCATAAGAACCATCAGCCGGATTACCGATAGCCAACGATTTAGCTATGGTGTTCGGTTTAACCGGCTTTATAAAAGCGGATCCCGCGCTATAAGCATTGATAATTGGAGAGCAACCTGCTGCTTGTGTTAGATGCATCTTCGTATTAACTGCACCAATGACTCCCAAATCCAGAAATTCATGAAACCCTTTCCATATCTTAGTAAATAAAGCACCCGATGCGCCTGGAACCACAGTGTGGTCAGGTGCCTTCCAGCCCAATTGCTCTGCTACTTCATAGCCGAGGGTTTTGCTACCTTCAGCATAAAAGGGCCTCATATTAGTATTCACGAAAGCCCAATGGTAACTATCTACAAGTTCGCTACACAATCGGTTGACGTCGTCATAAGTCCCCCGCACGGCAACGACATTTGGACCATATATTGACGCCCCAACTACTTTGCCTTTTTCAAGATCTGCCGGTATAAAAACATACGCCTTCATACCAGCCCGCGCTGCATGAGCAGCAACACTGCCTGCTAGATTCCCAGTGGAAGCACAAGCTACAGTATCAAAACCAAATTCCACAGCCTTCGTAACTGCCACGGAAACTACGCGATCTTTGAAGGAAAACGAAGGGTTAACCGAATCATTCTTAATGTACAGCTGTTCAAGCCCTAGCTTCCTACCCAGATTATCAGCCTTCACTAATGGGGTGTATCCAGCACTAATGTCAACTACCTGGTCAGTTTCAACTGGCAACAAGTCTTTGTACCGCCACATAGTTCGCGGTCCATTAAGTATTGCTTCACGACTAATGCTCGGACGCATAGCTTCGTAATCGTATACTACTTCCAAGGGACCGAAACAATAATCGCACACATTGTACGGACCTATTTCAGTTTCCCTTGAGCATCCTCGGCACTTTAAACTGGTTACATATCCCACAAGACACGTTCCTCTTCTTGCATAACCGCCAAGATAATTTTCTGTCGCACATGGAATTACATTTCGCGGTCTCCCTAGGGTATTTACCCCACGAGTTAGCACAGTCTATCACAAAGCTGCCTGAGACGCGACTCTACAGGCATGGGATGAAATAGGTTTACATTACCAATTCGTTCAGCACTTTAGGCAAGTCATTCACAATGTCAGTCGCAATCACTCCCCTATCACCAACCCTGAGGCGCAGCTCCTGACCAGCCTGTCCATGAACATACACTGCGAGCTTTACCGCAAGCAATTCAGGAAACCCCTGAGCGAGCAAGCTAGCAATCAAACCACTCAGAACGTCACCGCTCCCTGCGGTACCTAGAACAGGATTGGCATGTGGATTCACGTAAATACTACCATCGACATCAGCAACCACAGTGAATGCACCCTTTAACACAGTGATCTGATTAACTTTGGTTGCTATTGCACTCGCTACTTCCAAACGATTTTGCTGCACGTATTCAACAGACGATTTGACCAATCTGCTCATCTCACCAGCGTGAGGAGTCAAGACCAAGGAGCGATCTAATTTTTCCCACCACGAGCCACTATCAGCAAGGCAGTTTAAGGCACCAGCATCCACAACCATAGGGACCGAATCACCAGATTTCCCAACATAGTCAAGCACCGCATTGACGAAAACAGAAGGGAGGTGCCCATTGGATAACCCGCAGCCAAGCACAATAGAATCGTACTTATTCAGATCGAGATTGCTCACCAACTCAGTAGCTTGAAAAGTAGCCTCATCGGATATTAAATCAGGATACGTCAGGTGAATCGCTTCGGGCAATCCTGCTCCAATCACAGGGAAAATTGAATCCGGAGACATCAAGGTAACCAAACCACATCCTGAGCGATACGCTGCCATACCGGTCAAAATAGCTGCACCTGGATACTGGGCAGAGCCTACTATTGCCAAAACATGTCCCTTGCTTCCCTTATGAGAATCGACTGCAAGTCTGAAAGATTCCCTATCCTTCCCAAAGTCCTCAACGCTAGTCATATTAGTAAGCAACGCTTGAAGGGGTTCCGAATACAGCCCTATATCCACAGCTTGGATAACACCGACGTAATTGCAACCAGGACTCAAGAAAAATCCACGCTTGGGATAACCAACTGCCAGAGTATAATTTGCGGGAATGGTCAGATCGTCAACCTCCCCGGTATCTGCATCCATACCACTAGGTACATCAACAGCTATAACTACGCTATTCTTGCTACTGTAGAGAGCCTCTCGGACATGGTGCAAGACCTCTGCAAGCACTCCCTCTACTTTCCGAGGCTTACTGATACCCAAGATAGCGTCGACAACAATGTCGAACTGTGCAATATCTTCCTGGAAATGCCTTGGTACTTCCTTCGCCAAGTCTGTGACCCCTCCACTGATTCGAACACGCCTGATAAGATCAGCATTCTGCCGGTCTTTGTCAGTGCAAAAGTACACATGAACATGGAAGCCCTTTTCCGCTAAGTTCACTGCTGCAACCAATCCGTCTGCACCATTATTTCCAGGGCCAACGAGAATAGCGACACTTTGTAGACCGCTCGGTTCTGCTATGATTGCTATATGATCACTCAGCTCGACCCCGACTCTCCAAATCAATGCTTCATTAGAGACACCCTGATCATATATAGCCTGTTCGGCCATTAACATTTCACCTCGAGACACTATCTTCAAGGTCTTTCCCCTACGACTAATGCAATTGCATAGTCACGAGAATGGGAGATACTTAGGTTTAGCTGTAGAATGCCCTGGCGCTCATAGATAGCACGCCCACGTCCATGAATTTCTATCTCTGGACGACGACCCCGCAACCTAACAACTTCAATATCCCTCCATCCAACTCCGTAAAGTCCAGTTCCAAATGCCTTCATGACAGCTTCCTTAGCAGCAAATCTTCCCGCCAATTGTGGCACTCTTCCCCTGCAATATTCCCGCTCCCTTTCCGTATACACCCTCCTGAGAAACCTATCTCCAAACCGGTCAAGAGCGTTTGATATCCTATCTAACTCAATTATATCCACACCGGTAACTATCATCATCCTCACTCCTATG